>ERZ1026946.39-NODE-39-length-72916-cov-37.793085_pt1 | contig 72916 bp, 56 predicted proteins | sample MGYA00519460_ERZ1026946 | MGnify/ENA primary metagenome ERZ1026946 (study PRJEB26926, sample SAMN06164620) | human gut metagenome | biome: ENVO:00009003; feature: ENVO:2100002; material: ENVO:00002003 | host: Homo sapiens | place: USA | collected 2012 ...
GGCTCGGAGATGTGTATAAGAGACAGCCCCTGCCCGGGCCGAAGCAAGCCCCCGTTTTCAGTAGCCGCTCAAAGCCCCAACTTTATCCGCTCCAGCCATTTTTCAACTTCTCCGTTAGCGCGCCTGACGGAGCCTCCCCTTACGGGCAGCGCTTCAAGAATTTCGGAATTCGGGCACAGCGTTTTTATGTCCCTTTCGGCGCGCCCCATGCGGCTGCCTTCGTGAGTCATAAACGGCGCTATCCTCTTTCCGGACAAATCGCTTCCGGCGAGGAAGGTCCTTATCGGGGATGATATGGTTCCCCACCAATTCGGCGAACCAATCAAAATCGTCCCGTAATCGTCAAGCTTCGGAATCTCCGTTTTGATTGGCCGTTTGTATTCGGAGTCTACCTCTTTTTTCGCAATATCGACAGTTTGATTGTAGGATTCGGGATACGGCTTTTCAGGCAGGATTTCAAGGACATCCGCCTTTGTAAAATCTTTTATCAGGTTTGCGATATGGCGGGTGTTCCCGCTCCAAGAGTAATACACTATGAGCATTTTCTTTCCTTTCGTTTCCGGTGTTTGAGCGGCAAGCCCTCTTGCAGAGAGAATGGCTGCCGGAAGCAGTGCGATAAACTTTTTCCTGTTCATATCTTTCCCTTGCGTTTTTAAGCGGCTGTTTGGTTCATCGGGAGCGTTCGGATGCGATTGGGCTGCGGGTTCACCTGAACGATTCCGTATAAATGGAAACGCAATCCTCTATTGAAAGCGGAATTCTGTCGCACTCGAAGAGAAACCCCATCGAGCTTTTTGCGTTTTCTGCAAATTTTTCAAACTCGTCAGGCGATATGCCGTAGTCCGACATTTTAAGGCCGTCCACGCCGCAGTCTCTTTGGAGTTTTTTAAGGGCTTTTATGAAGTCCATCGGATCTTCCGCGTTTTCCATCCCCATGAATTTTGCCATTTTCACAAAACGTTCCGGGCATGCCCCTTTCCTTATCATATGGGTGAAATAGGCGGCGCTTATCATTATGAGCCCTGCTCCGTGGGGGAGATTCTGGTGGTACGCGCTCATGGCGTGCTCAAGCGAGTGTTCGCTCGTGCAGTGGCCGGTAGTCATGACAAGCCCCGAAAGCGAATTGCCGAACGAGACGTGCTCGCGCGCCTCAAGGTCGCCGCCGTCTTTCACCGCGCGGGCGAGGTATCTGCCTACATTCTCAATGGCAGCCTGCGCATATACGTCGCTCATGGGGTTATGCCCCGCCGACACATAGCCTTCGACGCTGTGAAAGAGCGCATCGAAACCCTGGTAGGCGGTGTATTCCGGCGGGACGGAAAGCGTAAGTTCCGGGTCGACGATGGAGAGAACAGGAAAGAGCGATTCGTCAAACACGGCGGTTTTCTCGTTCGTCTCGGCATTCGTAATCACTCCGCCCGCGTCGAGTTCAGAACCCGTGCCCGCCGTTGTGGAAATTGCGACGAGAGGCAGGGCCTTGCGGGTGAAGGGCTTTCCTTTTCCGGTGCCCTGGAATATGTGGTCCCAAAGGTCGCCTTCGTTGGTGGCCATTATGGCTATGGCTTTGGAGGCGTCCATAACGCTTCCGCCGCCCAGGGCTATAACGAAGTCGCATCCGTGTTCCAAGGCGGCTCTGGCCCCCTCCATGACTGTCGATTTCAGGGGATTGGGCTCGACCTTGTCGAATACGGCATATTCGGCCCCCGCCTTTGCAAGCTGTTCTTCGAGCCTTGCAAGATAGCCGTTCTTCCGGGTCGATTTCCCGTTTGAAATGACTACCAGCGCCTTTTTGCCCGGCAGTTTTTCATTGGAAAGCCTCCCAAAGCTTCCGCTGCCGAATACAAACCTCGCAGGGATATAACTTTCAAAACAATTCATTTTTTAACCTTTCATTTTTTGCCGTTTTAAAATTCATCATGCCGCCCAAGGCCCTTGCGGCAAAGCGCGCTGTTGCGGCGGAGAGGGCCGCTATGCCGAGGTTTTCCGCAAAAAACAATATCTGCGGGGATTCCGGGCTCCAAAAGTCGAACGAATATCCGAGAAACAGCTTCTCATACATGCCGCGCTCGCCCCACGCCCATATGCCGAAAGCGGCGATGCAAAAGAGCGCGAAAGTCGCCGCCTTTCCCGCGCGCGGACTGTTGATGCGCATCTTTGAGCTTAAAGCATCCCAGTGAAGCCCCAGATGGACGGAAGCAAGCACAAGCATCCAGTACGCGGCGGTGGAATGAACCTGCCTCGCCGCCATGCCCCCGGAAATTCCCAGAAATCCCGGAATATATTTGGAGTGCATAAGCCCCGTTATAAACACAAGAACGGCAGACACAATGAGCGACATATTAACCGCAGTGTTCAGAATGCGGCGCAAGCCATATCTGCCTTTTAATATTCCGCAAAACCAACGTCGGTTTAGAATATTGTGGAATGCAAACAATGCCAATGCGGCAAGCCCGGCCCATTCGTGGGCGAAGTCCCCCGTAATCCTGAATGCGAGCGCAAAAAGCATTGAAATGGCCATTGCGGCATCGAGAGCCAGCCTGCATGGAAGTTTCTTTTTCATCCGATTTTCTGCCTGAAATTTTAGCACAAAACGGTGGAAATATAAATATACATAACTGTCGAAAACTTGCCCAATACTGCCGAGTTGAGCCCGGATGGGGCGGCTCCATCCCCGCGCCTTCACACGCACACCCTCGCCCTCTGCATAAGGGAGTGGCGGCATGGCGCAAAGAGGAACTTTTCATGGATAAGGACGGCGGGTACTGAAAATCCGGGGCCGCCGCAGGGTTGCGGGCCCGGCGGCGGCCATCCGTGTCGGCCCTTGCCGAAAGCGGACGCTCAAATGAGGCCGTACACGCTTTTTGCGGCGTCGCTGCCCGGCATATAGCGTTCGCCGACTGCAACCATTTTTGCAAGGCGGCCGTTTATTTCCGCCATCTCTTCCGCGCTGAAAACTATCTCCGGGGCGCGGAGATTTTCCAAAAGATGCGCGCGCCGGGTCGTTTCCGGAATGGGGACTATCCACGGCTTTTGCGCGAGAATCCACGCGAGGGCAACCTGGGCGCAGCTTGCGCGTTTTTTCCTCCCGATTTCGTCCAGCAGGTCTATGAAGACTCTGTTTTCAGCCATGGCTTCGGGCTGCAAACGCGGGAAACCGGCGCGCATGTCGGTTTTCGGGTCGAAGCGGGTGCTGCCGTCCATTTCCCCCGCAAGATACCCCCTGTCGAGCGGGCTGTACGCTACAAGCCCTATTCCCAGCTCTTCAAGGACAGCGAAAGTTTCCTCCTCGTGGCGGCGGAAAGTCATCGCATACTGGTTTTCGACCGCCGTGAGCGGGAACTCCCTGTGGGCCCGGCGTATGGTTTCAACCTTTGGCTCGCTCATGCCCCAGTGCCTTATCTTCCCCTCGGAAGCCAGGTCGCGCATGGTTCCAGCCACGTCCTCTATCGGGACTTTGTTGTCGATGCGGTGCTGGTAGTAAATGTCCAGATAATCTGTCTTCAGGCGCTTCAACGACGCCTCCAACGCCTGCCTTATGCGTTCGGGGCGGGCGTCCTCAAGCTGCTTGCCGTTGGGATAGTACAGGCCGAATTTGCTGCCGAGCATCACCCTGCCGCGATAGGGCGCGAGCGCCTCGCCCACAAGCTCCTCGTTTGTGTGGGGCCCGTAGATTTCCGCAGTGTCGAAGAAGTCAACGCCCAAATCCACGGCTTCGGCAATCAGGTTGCGCATGGCCCTTTTGTCGCGCGGCAGGCCGTGGTTTGCGCTCATGCCCATGCATCCCAGCCCGAGCGCGGAAACTTCCATTGCGGCCTTGCCGCTGCCGAGAGTTCTGCGTTTGGAAACAAGCGGCCCGCCTTCAGCCCCGTCCGAATTTTTGTCCGCAGTATTATTTTCCGCTTTGCCAAAAAGCATTGAACTCATCCCAAATGCAGCCCCGGCGAAGGCTGCGCCTTTTAGAAACTTCCTGCGGTCCATTCCGTTTTTCATTGTATAAAGTTCCTTTCTGCAATCATTTTTCCAGGCTGTCGTATTCCTCGTCCGTCACGGGCTCCAGCCATTCGTTCGATGCGTTTTCCCCGGGAATTTCAAAGGCGAGATGGGCAAACCAACTGTCGGCCGCCGCGCCATGCCAGTGTTTCACGTTGGCGGGTATATGGATTACGTCGCCCGGCAGCATCTGCACGGCGGGCTTGCCTTCCTCCTGATACCATCCCCTGCCCGCCACGCAAACCAGCATCTGTCCCCCGCCCTTCTCGGCGCGGTGGATATGCCAGTTATTGCGGCAGCGCGGCTCGAATGTCACATTGGCAAATGGAATCTGCTCGGAGGATACGCGGGCAAGATAGCTGTTGCCCGTGAAATATTTTGCATATGCGGAATTTGGCTCGCCTATGGGGAAAATCATCCCGCGCTGGAATGCCGCCTTTCCGCCGTCGCCCTGCGCGTCATCCGCCCAGACGTCCTTTGCGAGGTTGAACGCGCCCCAGGCGTTGGGCCATCCGGCGTAAAAGGCTATGTGGGTCAGGATTTCAGATATTTCAGTGCGCGTGACGCCGTTTTGCCTGGCGAACTGCAAGTGGTGCTTCAATGAGGAATCTATGACGCCTTTGCCAATGAGCGTGGCAATTGTAACCATGCTGCGGTCATGGGGAGTCAGACCGGGACGGTTCCATACCTCGCCGAAGAGAACGTCGTCGTTGAGTTCGGCAAATTTAGGGGCGAACTCCCCCAACTGCACGCGCCCGGCAGTCTGCGTAATCTTTTCTTTTTTCATAACGTCTTTGCTTTCATTTTTGTCCGCTGTTTCCGATTGCCCAAAAGCGGATCCCAGCGTCGCGGTCAGGACAAGAGCAAAAACTGCGGGGGTTGCTAATACTATCTTCATCGTTTTTCCCATTTGCTGTTTTTTAATTCAGTCGAAACAATATGTTTCAGACTTTTTCCGATTTGCCGGCCAAACTTTTAGGGCCTTCTATGCTTTCATTATCGCACGCTTTTACGAAATAGCAAATACTTATAATTTATGGCTTCGTATTCATTTTATGAATATCTCTTTATGCCATGAGCACAAAAAGAAGCATTGCCGCATTTTCAATGCCGAGACGAACAGGATGGGCGTCATTTCAATTTCGCGCTCTCTCATTTGCATTAGAGACCCTGCGGATTCCGCGCAGAAACGACGCCAAGGCATATGATTGAATGTCATATGCGGCAGTCCAAAAGAAAATATACCCAGCTTTTTCTCGAAACAATTTTTCTGATTGTTTCAGGTATTAACCAAAAGGCTAATACATTATTTGCGCCCGAGCTGCTTCTCCGCCCCCAGCCAGGTCCACTTGTGCCACAGGCTTTCAAGCGGCCCCTGCTTATGCCTGTTCAGCCACCATTTGCAGAATTTTACCTGCAATACAAATATGAAAAGCCCTATCATCAAGCTTATCGCATAGCCGCAATGAGGGGCGAGGTATAGGCCAAACGGGAAGTACACAAGCGCGCCTATTATCGACTGGGATATGTAATTGGTAAGGCTCATTTTGCCATAGAAACGCAAGTCTGACACCGCCTTGCTGAAACCCTTATTTTGGTAAAGCAGAATAAATGAAGCGACCAAAACCAGGGTAAAGGCAAGCTTCTGCCACATATCGAATATGGTTCCCAGGGTTTGCCGCATAATGGCTGAATTTTCCATGGCAAGGTCTTTCAAGGCGCACAAGGGCGCAAAGGCAACGGCGGAGCATATCAGAGTATAAATCCAAAATCCGGTGTTTTTGCCCGAAGATGCAAACAACCGCTTTCTGCCGATATAAAGGCCCAAAAGGAAGAGCCCCGCCGTCTGGAAGAAGCGCCCGGCGTTTACAGCCCACAACAAGCTGGCCTTTTGGCCCAAAGTAATATTGCCCCAAATAAAGTCCCAAAAGCTTCCGTTTTTTGTGTATTCGGCGACCTCTGCGTACATTTGGCCTACTTTGAGATCCGGCAATGCATGTGCGGGATTTGCAAGGCTTGCAATGTAATGCCCCCATTCAACCGGCTGCATCAGGAACAAAACGGCTGCGGCAAAAACCGCCTTGTCGCTCCAGTTTCGCGCAAAGAAGAGGACAGGGCCTACGACGACAAACAAAAGCAGCACATCCCCCGCAGGAAAAAACGCGGCGTTCAATGCGGCAAAAAATGCCAGAAGAAGCAGACGCCACAGGAAACGGTATCCGAAATCCCTGCCGAGCTTCCTTTGATTGTTGTTCTGTATATAGAATGTGAATCCGAAGAGCAGAGCGAAGATTGCGTAAGCCTTTCCGGCAAAAAGGGAGAATACGACGGCGGATACGCCCTTGTCCAAAGCGCCCAGCCAGACGGGGGAATTTGCCGGATAAACTGGAAATATAAAGTGCTCCAAGCTGTGCACCAAAAGTATCGCCATTACCGCAAAACCGCGCAAAGCGTCAACCGCTTCAATGCGAGAATTCCTATTTGCCAGTTGTTCCATCGGTTATTTCCCCCTGCAAGCAATATCTTTAAAGCGCTTACAAATAGATTATAACAATAAAAAATCAAGATTCCTTGAGCTTTCAGGCAGCGAATCCCTCCATAACTGCGATGATAGTTTCAGGCAATAAACTGACAGATACGTATATTTAAAGTTTTCCGTTTTTTCCTATAATCCATTCCAGTTAAAAACAAATGAGGGAATCATTATGGAAAACATGGAAAACAAAACAGTTGTGGTAACCGGAGCCGCGCAGGGGATAGGCCTCGCCTGTGCCGAGGCTTTCGCCCGCGCGGGCGCCAATGTTGTCATGGCCGACATAAACCCGCCAGAAGAGCAGGCGCGCAGGCTTGTCGAGGCGGGGTTCAAGGCAGAGCCGCATTTCTGCGACGTTTCGAACGCGGAGTCGGTGGAAAAAATGACAGCCCGCATTGTCGAAAAATTCGGGCGCCTCGACGCGGCCTTAAACAACGCCGGAATACAAACTCCCCAGCGCCCCATGGCGGAAATATCGGACGAAGAATTCGACAAGACCGTGGCGGTCGATTTCAAGGGCGTATGGAATTGCATGCGCTGCGAAATCCGCCAAATGCTGAAACAGGGCGGAGGCGCGATTGTAAATACCGCCTCAATGGGCGGGATAGCCGCGTTTCCCGGGCAGGCGGCATACATAGCATGCAAACACGCCGTAATCGGGCTCACGCGCACGGCGGCCCTCGACTACTCCTCAAAGGGAATCCGCATAAACGCGGTTTGCCCGGGTGCAATCCGCACGCCAATGGCGGAGGAATTGATGCGCCGCAATCCCGGTGTTGAAGCGGGGCTTGTGCGTGACATTCCCGCCGGCCGCCTCGGCCGCCCGGAGGAAATTGCAAACGCCGTGCTGTGGCTGTGCGGCGAAGGCGCAAGCTATATGGCAGGCCACGCCCTTCTTGTTGACGGCGGATTTACGGTTCACTAAAAAAAATCGAGGAAAGGACATATCATGGACAGGCAAAAAAACACTTCTTGCAATAGCCTCGGAAGGCGCGGATTTATAAAGTCTGCGATGTTTGCGGGCGCGGCCGCCCTGCTGGGAGGCGGGGCTTTGAGGGGAGTCGCTGCAAACTCAAACGGCGGACCCGGCCTCGCTTCGCTCATGCCAAAACGCCGCACGCTTGGAAGCGGCAAGGCGGCTCTGGAAGTCTCCGAAATTGGCTTCGGCTGCATGGGCATGACTTATAACAGGAGCGCCCATCCCGGCAAAGAGGAATGCATAGCCCTCATCCGCAACGCCGCAGAGCGAGGCGTTACGCTTTTTGACACGGCGATTATCTACGGCCCCTTAAATAACGAGGAGCTTGCCGGGGAGGCGCTCGCCCCGTTCAGGGGGAAAGTCGCCCTCACCACAAAATTCGGGCACGAAGTGGTTGACGGCAAAGGCACGGGCCGCCAGGACAGCCGCCCCGAAACCATAAAGCGCTATTGCGACGAATCGCTGAAGCGGCTGAAGCTGGACTGCATAGAGCTTTTCTACCAGCACCGCTTCGACCCTGAAGTTCCCATCGAAGAAGTTGCAGACGCAATCGGAGACCTGATAAGGGCGGGCAAAATAAAGCGCTGGGGGCTTTGCGAAGTAAGCCCTGAAACAATCCGCAAGGCCCATGCCAGGCAGCCCCTTGCAGCCGTTCAAAGCGAATACCACCTGATGTGGCGCGAAGTGGAAAAAAACGGGGTGCTCGACACCTGCCGCGAACTCGGTATAGGCTTTGTACCATACAGCCCGATAAACAGGGGCTTCCTCGGGGGCTGCATAAACGAGCACACAAAATTCGACACGAATAACGACAACCGCCAGACCCTCCCGCGCTTCTCCCCCGAAGCGATACGCGCGAACATGCGCATTGTGGAGGCCCTCAGCGCGTTCGGAAGAACTCGCGGCATGACTTCGGCCCAGGTCGCGCTCGCGTGGCTTTTGTCGAAGTCCCCTTCAATAGTTCCGATTCCGGGAACGACCAAGATTTCGCACCTGGAGGAAAACCTGCGGGCGGCGGATTTCAATTGCACCCCCGAAGAGTGGTCGGAACTCGAAAACGCTGTCGCTGCAATTCCGGTTGTCGGCGACCGCTACAACGCCGAGCAGCAAAAACAGGTCGGCCATTGACTCCCGGCCTGGCAAATTTCAAAAGACGAGGGCCCTGCGCATTTCAAGCGGGGCCTTTTTGTGTTTGACGCACAAAAACCTTTAAAAGACAATCAGGTTTTCCCCCTCAAACTCCCGAATTTTCCGCAGCAAAATACGGGGGCAGGATTGCGCAAAGGAACCTCCGCCATGGATACAGCCCAGATAAACGAAGCCCTGAAAGAAAAAATACTCTCAAGGATGCCGAAGAGCGGAGACTGCCCTCTGGGGTTTGCGGGGGCCGGAATTTACCGCAGGGACGAGTCCGACATTGCCGAAAACTGCTTTTACAGGCCATTGGTCACCGTCACAATACAGGGCAGCAAATGGTCTACTGTCGGCGGGGAAAAGTTTTACCTGAACGAAAACGAATACCTCGTGGCCACTGTCGACATGCCCGCGCAAAACTATGTGGTCGGGGCCACTCCGGAAAGGCCGTTTTTATCCATCGCAATGGATTTGGACAAACATCTCATCTCGCGGCTCATTTCGGAAAATCCGTCTTTAATTTCAAAGGACGACGCAGGCTGCAAGGGCGCGGGCGCGGCAAAGATAGACGCCGAACTGCTGGACGCATTTTTGCGTCTTTGCAGGCTTTCAGAAAAGCCGAAGGAAGCTGAAATTTTGTCCCCGGTAATTGCGAGGGAAATCCATCTCCGCCTATTGATGGGGCCGTTGGGAAAGCATCTCCGTGGAATAAACACGTCCGATTCCGCAGGGAGCCAGGTTGCGAAGGCAATTTCATGGCTTCGGGAAAATTTCAGGGAGACTGCCAGCATCGACAAGCTTTCAAACCTTGCGAACATGTCCGCCCCGTCATTTCACAGGCATTTTAAAAGGATAACCGAAATGAGCCCCCTGCAATACCAGAAGCATCTGCGCCTTTACGAGGCCCAAAGGCTCATGCTCGTCGAACGCGAGAGCGCAAGCAACGCCGCCTACGCCGTGGGATACGAAAGCCCCTCCCAGTTCAACAGGGAATACAAGCGCCTCTTCGGGGCCCCGCCAAGGCGCAGCCTCGCCTGAAATGCGCGCGCAGGCGGCGCGTGGCTGGCGGGAAACGCCCCGGCATCCCGGAATGCCGCGCGCAGCCATGGCCAGAAATCGAATCCCGCCGCGCAAAATGCGGGGCGATTGGCTGAAAAATTGGCGGAAGCCCGGAACCATTTCCGAATTCCAATGTCTCATCATTTTCAAATCGCACATTGCATAAAGCAAACAAAGGTGAACATATGGCTAATATAAAAAGAATCAGTTGTATTATTTTTGCCTTTATGGCGGCGGCGGTCCCCGCAGCTTTCGCAAACGGGGGTTCCGACGAGGCGGCCGCGGAAAAGGCGAAACCGGAAAGCGCCGAAGCCGCCACGCCTGAAAGCGCATCCCAAGCCCCGCAATGCCCGGTGTGGGACAGCACGTTTTACGGCGGCATGCCCAGGCACCACCGCCGCATGATGCACCTCTTCGACAGCTTTTTTGACGACGCCTTCGCAGTATGCCGCCCGCACGCGAGATGGCGGCAGGCGGCGCCATGCCGGATGCCCCTTATAAACCCGAATCTCCCGGAACAGCCCTCGCGGCTCCTGCCGGACTGCGAAATAAGGGAAACCAAGGATTCCCACATACTTTCGATGGAAGTCCCGGGAATCCCCAAGGAGTGCATAAAAATAGACATTGAGGACAATGTGCTTACTATAAGCGGAGAAAAGAAGCAGTCCCTGCTTCAAAAGGGCGAAAACCGGCACGCCTCCGAACGGGTGTACGGGGCCTTCAGGCGCAGCTTCACCCTTCCGCGCGGAACCGACCCGGACAAGATAAAGGCGGAATGCAGGGACGGCGTCCTGACCGTAACAATCGCCAAACCCGAGGAAGGCAAACCCGCGTCAAAATCAGTAAAGGTGGAATAGCCTCCGCAGCAATCCCCCAAGGCCGCAAACCTATGCGGCGCCCGTGAAATCCGCAGCCCGGCAGCCTCCGCCCGCCGCATCGCAGGCGGGCCGGAGCACGTCGAGCGTTGCGCCGCCGTAAAACAAAAAAAACTGCGCGCCCCGGAAAGGCGCAAGGGCGCGCGCAATTCGCGGGGAGTATCCCAGGATGCCGCCCTCCAAGTGGATTTGGCGGGGCGCATTTCGTCCGGCAAGGCCACCGGGCGGGAATCCGCATAGGCGAGGCACACGCTCCCCACGTCGCAAACATCTCCCGCAGCAATCTGCCAAGCCCCCCTACCGTGCAAAAGGCGGCGCAAAGCTCCCCGGTTGAAGCTGCGGGCCCCCGCCGCAAACTGCCCCGGCAAAAAACCGCAAGCCGTCGCGGCATTCCCCCCTCTCCTCCGCGCCTTCCCGCAAAACATGCCAATGCCAGATTTTGCGGTTTGACATTTCCCTGTTTGGGGAAAGATATGGAAAGAATATCCGCAGACGGAACCTCCCGAGAAATTGGAGCGGGCGGAAAAATCGCCCTCGGAGAGTCCCGCCAAAAATGCTGCGGGCAAGGCCATGAAACAAGAAATAAAGACAAACTCGGCGAGAGCCTGGATTCTGGCTGCCCGCCCCAAAACGCTGGCGGCCGCAGCGGCCCCGGTTGCCATAGCGTGCGCCCTGGCCTATTCCGACGGGGCGTTTAGGCCGGAACCTGCGTTTTTATGCATGCTTTTTGCGCTCATAATGCAGGTTGACGCAAACTTTATAAACGACCTTTTCGACTGCCTGAAAGGCAGCGACGGCGAGGGTCGCCTCGGGCCGGACAGGGCCTGCGCAAAAGGCTGGATAACAACCGGGGCGATGCGCCTCGGAATAGCGGCCGCCACTGCGGCGGCATGCCTTGCCGGGCTCGGGCTTCTGCGCTACGGCGGCGCGTGGCTGGCGGGCGTCGGCGCAGCTTGCGTGCTCTTTGCCTTCCTGTACACGGCAGGCCCGAAGCCGCTCGCCTACTGCGCAATGGGCGACGCGCTCGTATTCGTGTTTTTCGGCCTGGTTCCCGTATGCTGCACCTATTATGTGACGGCGGGAGGGATGACCTTAGCGGCAGCAGTTTCAGCCGCGGCCTGCGGCCTCGCCGTTGACACCCTTCTTGCGCTCAATAACTACCGCGACTTGCGCCAGGACGCAAAAAACGGCAAGCGCACCCTGACAGTGCTTCTCGGCGAGAGGGGCGGCATTGCGCTCTACCTGTGGCTTGGTGCCGCCGCATGGGCGGCGACGCTTCCGCTTGCGGCCCTTGGCAAGCCGTATGCGCCGCTTCTTGCATGCATCTACCTCTTTTTCCACATCCGGGCCTGGAAAACCATGCGCGAAATAGGCTCGGGGCGCGCCCTGAACAGGGTTTTGGCCATGACTTCGCGCAACATACTCATATTTGCGGCGGCGCTTTCTGCCGGATTTGCGCTCGGACGCTGAAACCTGCGGCGCTTCCCGTCGCCGCCATCCCCCTATTCCGCCCCGGCTCCGGCGCCGTTTGAGCGGGTTCGGCCGCGCCGCGCGGCGGAGGCCGTGCAGGCAGACGCATGCCCCCGGACGAATCCAGCGCCCCGCCGCAAAGGTGCGCCCCGCCTCAACCAAAGCGCATCGAACGCCCTTCAGATTCCGACCTCCCCCAATGGCGTCATAAAAAACCATCCCTTCCGGGAAAACCTCCGGACGCGCGCAGGCAGGCGGGCGGCTAAAGCAGGTTTTTTCTCGCGTAGTCGAGCGCCCCGTCCCGGTCGGAAAACGCCCCGTCGAGCTGGGCCTCGTAGGCTGCGTCCAGAATTTCGCCGAACTTCGGCGAGGGGGAAAGCCCCAGCTCCACGAGGTCCCTTCCCATAAGCAGGGGTTTTGGCGCGGAGTCCCTTATGGCGAGCTCTTCGGCGCGCGCGCTTATCCAGGCGCCCTGGGGGGAGTCGCCGGGGTCGAGCGGCGGGCGCCCGCCCCTGTCGGCGGAATCGACGCGCACGAGCCTGTCGATGCGCCCCACTTTCTGCGCCAGGCGCCTTATGGCCGAATCGCCCGCCTTGCTGCGCCACAGGTCCAAAATCGCCATGTGCCGCTCGACTAACGGCAATACGGCGTCAACGAGGGACTTTTCGCGCGTCATGCGCTCCATAAAAGATCTGGCAAACGCAACCCCGGCCGTGTCGTGGCCGTACGAATGTATCCCGCGGTCATCCTCAAACGTGCAAGACGGCTTGCCCATGTCGTGGCAGAGCACCGCTAAGCCCACTATCAGGTCTTCGCGGTCGTCGCCCGTGCGTTCAGAGGCGAAGCTGTCCATGCTGAATGCGGTGTGGGTATAAACGTCGCCCTCGGGGTGCCAGCGCGGGTCCTGGGGGCAGCCGTCCATGGCGGCAAGCTCCGGGAAATGCCTTGTCCAGCCGCAGTCGCGCAGGAAGAAAAGGCCCCGGGAAATTTCGCGGCCCTTGAGGATGAGCTTCTTCCATTCCTCGAAAACGCGCTCCGGCGGCAGGTTTTCAATGCCGATTTCAGAGCAAAGCGCCACCGTCTCCGGAGCGACCTCCATATTGAAGCGCGCCGAAAACTGCATCGCCCTGAGCACGCGCAGGGGATCCTCCGAAAAGCGCGGGGAGGTGTGGCGCAGGATTCCCGCTTCAATATCCATGCAGCCTCGGTACGGGTCTATTATTTCGCCGCTTAAAATGTCGTAGAGGATGGCGTTTATCGTGAAGTCGCGCCGCGAGCACGCCTCCATTGGGGAGAGGAACGGGTCGCCCTCGACTTCAAAGGCCCTGTGGCCTGCGCCGGTCTTGCGCTCGGTGCGCGGCATGCTCACGTCTATCGGGAGGCCCTTAAGTATCCACACGCCGAAACTCTTGCCGACCATCTCGACGCGGAATTTCCCCGCGAGCATCTTCTCTATCTCCCCCGCAGGCAGGCCGTATATTTCCACGTCAACGTCCTTCGGGGGGACGCCCAAAAGCGCGTCGCGCACGCATCCGCCGACGCAGTAGGCCCTGCCGCCCGCCTCCTTTGCGGCGCGGGCGATGTGGCGGCAGGCTCCGCGCGTCCTGTTGTCCGGAAAGATTTCCATAGGCCCTATGCGGCTCCGATTCCGCAGACAGAGAAGCCGAGTGAGCGCAGAGCCTGGCGGTCCAGGCAGTTGCGCCCGTCGAAAATCCATGACGGGCGCATCATGGAGGCGCGAATCCTCGCATAGTCGAGAGAGGCGAACTCCCTCCACGGGGTGAGCACCACAACCGCGTGCGCCCCGTCCGCCGCCTCGTACGGAGAGGCGCACCACTCAAGGCGGGGGTCGGAGGGCGAAAGCCCCAAGTCCGCGCGGGCCCTGGCTTCCGAGACTTTCGGGTCGAACACGGCGAGGTTGGCGCGCTCCTCAAGGAAGTCCCGGCAGACGGATATTGCGGGAGACTCCCGCGTGTCGTTTGTGTCCTCCTTGAAGGCGAAGCCCCAAACCGCGATTTTTTTCCCGTTTAGCGTCTTAAAAAGCGAATCTATGACGCGCGTTGAAAAGCGCCGCTTCTGGTGCTCGTTCATGTCGATGACAGACTGCCAGTAGGCGGCCTCCTCCTTCAGGCCGTAGTGCTCGCAAAGATAGACCAGGTTGAGTATGTCCTTCTGGAAGCACGAGCCGCCGAAGCCCACGGAGCTTTTCAGAAATTTCGGGCCGATGCGCGAATCGGAGCCAATCGCGCGGGCCACCTGGTCGACGTCGGCCCCCGTAGCCTCGCACAGGGCGCTAATGGCGTTTATGGAGCTTATGCGCTGGGCGAGAAAGGCGTTTGCCGTAAGCTTGCTGAGCTCGCTGGACCACAGGTTTGTCCTTATTATGCGCCCTTCCGGAACCCACCTTGAGTAGATTTTCGCAAGGGTTTCCATCGCCTCGCGGCCGGACTGGGTGTGCTCGTCGCCGCCGATGAGGACGCGGTCGGGGTTTTCGAGGTCCCGCATGGCGGTGCCCTCCGCCAGAAATTCGGGGTTTGAAAGGATTTCAAACTTCCCGGAGTCGGAGCTTTTCAAAATCGTGCGCAGGACGTCTGCGGTGCGCACCGGCATGGTGGATTTTTCCACGATTATCTTGCCGGAAGTGGAGACCGCCGCAATCCTGCGCGCGCAGTTTTCGACATACTGAAGGTCGGCCGCGCGGCCCGAGCCCGAGCCGTAGTCCTTTGTGGGCGTATTCACCGAAATGAACACGATGTCCGAGGTTGCGATGGCCGAATCGACGCCGGTTGAAAAGGAGAGGTTTCGCCCGCGGACCTTCATCACCGCCTCGCGGAGCCCCGGTTCATAGACGGGCAGGGAGTCCGAATTCCATTCTGCTATGCGCTTCTCGTTTATATCGACCACCTCGACTTCAATGTCCGGGCATTTGAGGGCAATCATAACCATCGTGGGGCCGCCGACATATCCGGCGCCTATGCAGCAAATTTTCATATATTCCGCATTCTTGCGCGGCACGGCGGCGAATCAACACTATTTTGAAATCCCGCCTCTGTCGCCCTCCCCCGCACCCCGGCTGCGCGCAAAAAAAAGCCGGAGAGCGGCCCCGGGCATTTTAGCCTTTCTTACAAGTACGCCTATCTGTCAGACGCCAAATGATGCAAAACGTACGGCACACGCCAATCGAACGCAGACATATATCCCGTTTTTGCCGTTATTCTACTCTCAGCAAAACGAAAATTCATACAATCATACATTGTTTTAACCGCTGCATATTTGGGTATGTTGTTTTTTTCGACCGATGCAATATTCTGGCCGAATAGCAAAAATGGGTTTCACGGGGAATCCCCGAGTGGGGTACATTGGCGGAAAAAAGCGAGAGCCGTTTTTCTTCAACTTCGGAATCAGAATATCCGAAGAATTTGGACAAAACCAATGACACGCATAAATGCGAGTAATACCGCGAAGCCAAATTTACAGATAATCACTCAATAAAGGGGAGACGTAAAATGCATCTTGCCCCATGGGCGTCGCTAATACAGCCGGATTGTAACCTTATGTGTCATAAAAGATGGTTTAATTAGAACATAGCAAATCCCCGCACAATTACTAAGCTTGTTTTCCCCCAAAAAAAGCATAGAGCCCCTTCTCTTATATGCCTTGTAATGCAGATAAACAAAAGAGATTGCTGGAGGGAAGGCGGTTTTGCTTGGATTTTGGAATGCGGGCGCTAAAAAGCCTTGCAAGTGTTTGGCTTGCAAGGCTTTTAAAGTGGTGCCAGAGGGCAGATTTGAACTGCCGACCAAAGGCTTATGAGTCCTCTGCTCTACCCCTGAGCTACTCTGGCTTAAAAATTAAAGGTTTCACTTTATTTTAAAAGAGACGCGCGTCAATATTTTTTTAAGGAATTTTCCAAAAAATACCGCCGCCTGCAATGGCGCCGCAGGGAAGAAAGCGGAGAATCCCCGGCGAGATGCCCCGCGCGCGGCGCAGGCGGGCGGCGAGAAATTCCAAAAGCCCCGGGGGCAGGCGCGCGCGGCGCCCGCCCGGCCCCGGCCTCACTGCAGCGACGGAGAGCGCGCCATCGAAAAATAGTCGTCCCGAAGCTTTATCATCTCGGCAGTTATCGCGGATATTTCGCGCTGGAAGCATTCGTTTATCTTCTTTGCCCTCATGGCGGCTATCTCGTGGTTTACGAGCTTTGCCGAAGCCTCGTAAAACTCCCGGTACGCCTTCTTCTCGGCCCCGCCTCCGCCGCGGATGCGGACGCGGGAAGACTCTATCATCTGGAAGGCTATCCTGTCGAAATCGGGATAGTCGAACCCGCCGGGAATAGAGGAAAATCTGGAGCGCCTGAAAGCCTCCATCTGGTAGAGCTTGCGCGCGAAAATCCGGACCTCCGCAGCCTGCCTGGAAAGTTCCTCGGGAGGAATGGAAACCCAGTCGCGAACATTGTCGACGCGCTGGGCAAAATAGCGCACGTTGCCCTTTATGGCGGAATTTTCCCGCATCCGCGAAAGCTGCCCGAGGGAATCGTCTCCGCCCTTGCGTATGATTGCGTGCGAAATCACCCCTATTATTGAGCGGCTTTTCCTGTGGTATACGGGGCTGCCGCTGTTGCCGGGATAAATGGCGCAGTTTGTCTCCACTATCTCCGGCCCGACCGCCAGTATTTTCCCCGCAGTGCGCAGCAGCACCCCGCCGCCCTCGCTATTTCCGCAGACGACGACTGAATCGTCCGCAGATACGGATTCGGGGATGTCCGCGCACACCGGAAGCGCCTCCGCCCCCTCCGGAATTGAGGATACCGGCATTATGTAAACATCCTGGCCGCTTGCGACAAAGCCGGACGACGGCGCCTCCATTTCAACCCCCGAAACGGTCTTGAAAGTCATTGGCCAGCCGCCGCCCATCACGTGCACATTGGTCACGATGAACGTCTTGTCCTTGATTTTTGCAAAAAACGCAGTCGCGGCCCCGCCGGAAGAGTCCGTGACGGTGAGGATGCCGCGCGAGGCGTCAAACGTCGAGCCTTCCGGGCCAATCGGCATGCTCTTGTCCAAACTGCCGCTTTTTGCAGAGGGCTTGTCCGCGAGCTCTGAAAACTCGCCCATGTCGCGCAGATGGGCCTTTATCCTTTCGAGGCCGCGGTTATAGTCCTCCATCCTCTTTTTAAGCTCCGCGACAACGGCCTTGCGCTCCCTGAGAGTCATATCTTCCGGCATGACGTCCGCAAATGGCAGCCCCGCAAGGGCGGAAGAGACGATGTAGCTCCGGTTATACGCGGAGCCACGCCCGGAATCGGAACTGTTTGCGGAGTCTGAGCTGCGGGAGGAACCGTGGGGCCGAAAATGGCCGCCGCCTGCGTCCGCGCCGGAACCGCGTGGCGAATCCGAAGGCTCCTGCTGCGGAAATTCCTCATACCGGTTGGGGGAATACCTGCGGGCCCCACTTTCATAATCCGGGCGGCCGCCGGAATCCCCGCGCTCCGCCCCATCGCCGAACCCTCCGGATTCGGCGCCGTCAAAAGGCCCGCTTTCCAAAGCGCGCCGCGAGGCGGGGGCGGCGGATGCGGAAAGGGAGAGGGAACAGACGGAAAGCGCAAACAAAAGTCGCGCAAATCCGTTAAAATGCGCCATCATTTTAAACATATAAAAAGTGTACCCGGAAAGTCCAAATATTGCAAACATATTTGCACATCTTTAACATAATAATCATCTCCTTTAAACATGATGGACGCTGCCGCCGCAAATTCTGCATACCCTCTCAAAACATGTTGCAAACTATACCCATCCGGGGCAGCGCCCCGCCCGCTTTTCCAAAAAAGGGAATGCGGCACAGGCTTGGAGCGTTCAAAAAAGATGAAGGCGCGGCGTGGATTTAAACGCAGAAAAACAAACGGAAAAAGTTTTTAACGCAGCTTCGCAAAGCGCATTGGCGGAACTTCCCCGAATCATGCGAATTACACTCCTAAATCCGCCCCCACTTCCCCAGACCATGCAGTTTCCCTATTGAAATTATGGGGGCCCGGGAAAGGGGCAAAGCGGAAGAGCGCGGGGAAATCGGAATATTTAAAGGCTTTGGAAACGATTTGGAGCGCGGGTTTTAGTTTAAAAATGGGTCTGACATAGACAAGGGAACGGGAAGCGGGTTTCGAAATGAAATTTTGCGTGGAGAGGGAACACCCGCCTAAGCCGCCGCGAAACGCCGCCTGATTTTTCGTTTCTTTCGGGGCATTCTAATCTATGTCAGTCCCTTAAAAACTTTTCGCGCCGCCGCCTGCAAAGCCTCCGCCTCCGCACCTGCAAAAAAAACCCCGCGCGGGTGCGCGGGGCCTCAAGCCTTGATTCAAGCCGGCATCAGAAGAATGACGAAGCCTTGGGGTAGGCCACGCCGTTATTGGCGGCTATATTCGTATAGGCCGTGTAAGAGTCGCGTATTTCGCTGAAAGCCTTGTCAAGCTCCTTGCCGAACTGCGGCCACTGGGCCTTCAGGGCTATGATGGCCTTGAGGGGGTCGGTCGAATAGCTGCCGAGGAAGGACTTGATGGACGACTGCGCCTTGGGAAGGTCGAGGGCATACATCTGCTTTTCAATGGCTGCGAACTTTTTCCAGGCGGCGATATTGTCCTTGTAAGCCCCCACAAAATCCTTCGGGCACCCTTCGAGGGGGGTGGTTTCCTTGGAGACCACGAGGGTGGCTACGCTGCTGGAATTGCCCGGATAGGTGGAGTCGAGGGCGAATACGCGGTCGATGGCGCCCTGTTCGGGGGTGAGGTTCTGGGTGGCGCACCCGGCGAGGGCGGCGACCGCCAGCAATGACAGTATTTTCTTCATGTTTTTCCTTTCGATAGAAATTTTGACGGATGTGTTTCTATGGGATTTAATATCGGTTGGTCTCCGCGAAATTTCAACTCTTTTTTGGAGGCTGACGGGCCGGTCAGATGCGCGGATTAGTCGAGCGGAGGCCGACTGCGATTTCGGAAATTATGCCCTTTTCAACGTATATCTTTCGCGTATGCATCCTTATGACCGGGCGGTAGCGCATGAATACGAGCGCGGTTGCCACGCACACGGCTCCGCCTGAAGCCATGACTGCGGGAAGCCCGAAAATGTCCGCAAAATATCCGTAGGCGAGGCTCCCGACGGGCGGGACGCCGAAGATGCACATGGTGAATATGCTCATTATCCGCCCGCGCTTGGAGTCGTCCACAATCGTCTGCAATAGCGTGTTGCAGGAGGCCGCCACCGCTATCATTCCAAAGCCGAGCGGATAGCACACCGCCCCGGCGAGCCACACGTTCCTCACAAACGACATCGCAACCGCCGCGGCCCCGAAAATGATGCATGAAAACATCACTACCTTCCCCAGCCCCAGCACGCTCTTGCGGGCGGCCAGGTAAACCGCCGCCGTCATCGCCCCCGCGCCGACGCACGACATGAGGACCCCGAGCATCGAGCTGTCCATCCCCAGCACGTCCTTTACGAAGGCCGGAAATATCATGACAGCCGGCGCACCGAAAAAGCTGAATAGCGCCATCAGTATTATTATGGAGCGCAGCGGCAGCGACCTTGCCGCATACGAGAACCCCTCCGCTATCTGCGCCAGCGGGCCGAGCGGCGAGCGGGCGCCAACGCCCCTCTTTACCCTTATGCAAAGAAGAGCCGCAATCACGGCAAAGAACGCGAATCCGTTTATGAGGAAGCATCCCCCCTCGCCTATCGCCCCTATCAGAAAGCCCCCCGCCGCAGGGCCGACGAGGCGCGTGCCGTTTATCGCGATGGAATTCAGGGCGATTGCGTTGCCCAAATCCTCCATCGGGACGAGCTTAGAGTAGAATGACTGCCTCGCCGGGGCGTCGAACGAGACTATCACGCCCAGCATCAGGCTCAGGGCCATTATCATCGGGACCGTCACGACCCCGGTCAGCGTCAGCGCGGCGAGCGCGAAAGTCTGGAGCATGGCGAGGGTCTGGGTGCATATTAGTATCTTGCGCCTGTCGAACATGTCGCACACCACCCCGGAAAACGGCGTCATAAAGAGAGTCGGGATGTTCGCAAGGAATATGACGGTGGAAAATGCCATCATGTCGCCCTCCGGGCTCATGGAAAGCACCAGCCAGCTCATCGCCACCTGCTGTATCCACATGCCGGTGAGCGCCACGAGCTGCCCCAGAAAGTAGAGCAGAAACCCCCGCGAGCGCAGCGCCTTCACGATGTCGGGAAAGACGCTGAAATTGTCCGGGATTAGCTCTTTGAGGCTCTGGGGCTCGTCCCTGGGCACGGCCGGAGTGGGCCTTGGAAGCGGCGCGCCGGATGTGCAGCGCGGAAGCCCCGCCAAATCGTTTTTCATGTCACTGCCGTCGTCCATCTGCCTAGAAGAGCCTATAAAAAGCAACTTCGTCCAAAATTTGAAAAGGTCAAGCACGGATTCGCCCGGGGCTGCGGCGCGCCGGGCGATGCGGGCGGCCCCGGGGCAAAAAAGCCCAAGGTTTTGCTTGTAATGCGCGGCTTTTCCATTTTCATTGCTGCGAATGAACAAAATCAAGAGACCCGTTGTACTCGTCATACGCGACGGCTGGGGCGAAAACCACGACGCCTCGCTCGACAAATTTAACGCCATAAAGCGCGCCGACATCCCCTTTTCAAGGGGGCTTTCAAGGGACTGGCCCCGCACCGAAATCGCGGCGTGCGGCCTCTCGGTCGGCCTCCCGGAGGGCATCATGGGCAACTCCGAAGTCGGCCACCAGAATATCGGCGCGGGCCGCATAGTGGACCAGGAGATAGTAAGGATAGACAAGGGGTTTTCCACAGGCTCCGTCCTCGAAAGCCCCGCCCTCAAAAGCGCGTTTGAAAGGGTTGAAAAGGGGGGGGCGCTGCACCTGTTCGGCCTCTGCTCCGACGCCGGGGTGCACTCCATGCTCCGCCACCTCTACTCGCTCCTTAAAATCTGCGCCGACAAGAAGTATTCCAGGGTTTACCTGCACGCATTCACCGACGGGCGCGACACCCCCCCCACAAGCGGCCTCGGCTTCATCCGCCAGGTGGAGGAGGAGATGAAAAAGTGCGGCGCGGGAAGGGTCGCATCCGTGATAGGCCGCTTCTGGGCCATGGACCGCGACCAGCGCTGGGACCGCGTGCAGAAGGCCTACGACTGCCTGACGGGCAAAGAGGCCCAGGCCGCAGTCTCCAACGCCGAGGACGCCTTTAAAAACTACTACGCCCACCCCGCCTCCGAAAACATGACGGGCGACGAGTTCATCCCCGCCACATGGGTGGAGGAAAACGGCGAGCCCGTCGGGCGCGTCAGAAACGGCGACGCCGTAATATTCTTCAACTTCAGGGGCGACCGCCCGCGCGAACTCACCCGCGCATTCATAGAGGACGGCTTTGACGGCTTCGACCGCGGCGAAAAGCTCGACGTGTTCTTCGCCACGATGACCGAGTACAAGGAGGGCCTCTGCCCGAACATACTCTTCCCCAAGCCCCCGAAAATGAAAAACATTCTGGGCGAATACGTCTCGAACCTCGGCCTGGCCCAGTTGCGCTGCGCCGAAACCGAAAAGTTCGCCCACGTGACGTTCTTTTTCAACGACTACCGCGAGGAGCCGTTCAAGGGCGAGGACCGCATACTGATAGAGTCCCCGCGCGACGTCCAGACCTACGACCAGAAGCCCGAGATGAGCGAGCCGGCAGTGGCGCAGGCTGCGGCAAAGGCCATCCGCTCCGGCAAGTACGCCCTGGTCATAGTGAACTTCGCAAACCCCGACATGGTGGGCCACACCGGCAACGAGGAGGCCGCCATAAAGGCGTGCGAGGCGGTTGACAGGGGCGTCATGGAAATCGCGGCCGCAGTTGACGACGTGAAGGGCGCAATGCTCGTCACGGCCGACCACGGCAACTCCGACCAGATGTACGAGCCGTCCGCCGGAACCGCGCACACCCGCCACACCCTCAACCCCGTCGAAGTCGTGCTTTACGGCGACGGGATGAAGGGCCTGAAGCTCAGAAGCGGCGGGACGCTCGGCGACGTGGCCCCGACCCTGCTTGAGATGCTCGGCTTCAAAAAGCCGGCGGAAATGACGGGGGAATCCCTCATAGAGCACGGGGCCTGACGCAAAACGCAGGCATTGGAGGGGCGCGGCGCAAATTTGCCTGCGCCCCTTTCTGCGTCCGGAGGGCGCAAAACGCCGCAGCGCGCGCCGGTTGCGGGAACCGCGAGCCCCGGTGGACTCCCGGCGCATTTCAGCAGGCTTGACAAAATCCCCGCTCCGAGGCATTCTCCGCCCGCATGAAAAACGTCTATCAGGCGCGCCTCTCGGAAATGGCGCGGGCAGCCGAAGATATAGAATCCTTCTGCGAGGGCGAGGGGCTTCCCGCAGCGGCGGCCTTCGCGTTCAGCCTGTGCCTGGACGAGGTTTTCACAAACATATGCGAATACGGCTACCCCGGCGGCGGGCGCGGCTCAATCGAAATCGAAATGCTGCGGGAGGGCGGCAGGGTGCGCGCATTCATACGCGACGACGGCCGCCCGTTCAACCCGCTTGAAGAGTGCCCGGAGCCGGATTTGGACGCCCCGCTTGAAGAGCGCAAAATCGGCGGGCTTGGAATATATTTTCTGAAAAAGAACATGGACGCCCTTGCCTACCGGCGCGAAGGCGGCAGAAACGAGCTGATGATGGAAAAGGGGATTCCGCAGGATGATGCTTGAAGTCAGGGACCTGAAAATCCGGTTCCGCTCGGGCGGCTCGGAAGTGGAGGCGGTGAAGGGCGCAAGCTTTTCGATTTCACGCGGCGAGAGCGTCGCCGTGGTTGGCGAGAGCGGCTCCGGAAAGACCGTAACCGCCATGGCCGTGACCCGCCTCCTGCCTCCCCCACCCGCGTGCGAAATCTCGGGCAGCATTCTCTTCGAGGGCCGCGACACCCTGAAGATGCCCCCGCGCGAGCTCCGCGCCGTGAGGGGGAGGGAGATAGCCTACATCTTCCAGGAGCCGTCCGCGTCGCTCAACCCGGTCTTCAGCGTGGGCTACCAGATTGCGGAGGCCGTGAAGCTGCACTTTCCGGAGACCCCCGACGCGCGCGCGGAAGCCGTGCGCGCCCTCGGCGAAGTGGGCATAAGAAACGCCGCAGAGAGGTATTCGGCCTACCCGCACGAGCTGTCGGGGGGCATGCAGCAGAGGGTGATGATAGCGATGGCCCTCGCCTGCCGCCCCCGCCTGCTTATAGCCGACGAGCCCACCACCGCCCTCGACGTCACAATACAAAAGCAGATAATAGACCTCTTAAAGGACGTGCGCAGGCGCCGCGAAATGGCGCTGATGCTCATCACCCACAACTTCGGCATAATATCGGGGCTGTGCGACCGCGTGATTGTCATGTTCAGGGGCCGCATAGTCGAGGAGGGCGAGACTAAGAAGGTTCTGCGCGAACCGAAGCACCCCTACACCAAGGCCCTAATCGCCTGCATACCGAAGCTCGGGATGAAGGGGCGCAGGCTGGTTTCGATAGACTATTCAAAGATACCGGAGGGGCGGCCGTGAGCGGGAGCGAGCTTCTGAAAGTCGAGCACTTGAACGTGCGCTTCGACCTTGGCGGCGGGATATTCTCGCGCAGGAAGGGCGTAGTGAAGGCGGTTGACGACGTGTCTTTTTCGGTGGGGCGGGGCGAAGTGCTCGGCCTCGTGGGCGAGAGCGGCTCCGGGAAAACCACGACGGGGCGCGCCATAATCCGGCTGGCCCCGGTGCATTCCGGGGGCGTTTTCTACGACGGCAGGGAAATATCAAGGCTCTCAAACCGGGCCTTCATGCCCTACCGCAAGAAAATCCAGATGATTTTCCAGGACCCCTTCAACTCCCTGGACCCGAGGATGACGATTCTTGAGACGATTTCCGAGCCGCTCGACATACACTTTAAAATGACGCGCGCAGAAAAGAGGGAGCGCGCGGCGGCCCTCATGGCGCGTGTCGGCCTGGACCCGGCCCAGCTCGGCCGCTATCCGCACGAATTTTCGGGCGGCCAGCGCCAGAGGATAGGCATAGCCCGCGCCCTCGCGGTGGAGCCGGAATTCATAATCTGCGACGAGCCGGTGAGCGCGCTGGACGTCTCCGTGCAGGCGCAGATAATAAACCTGCTTGAGGACCTGCGCGCAGAGCTTGGAATCGCAATGCTTTTCATCGCCCACGACCTGGCCGTAGTCGAGCACATAAGCGACAGGATAATGGTTATGACCGAGGGCAGGATTGTCGAGGAGGGCCCCGCCGGGGAGGTCTGCGCGCATCCGAAAAACGCCTACACCCGCAAGCTCATAGCGGCGGTTCCCAAATTTTCATGAGGGCGGCGGTCAAGGCAGTCTGCGCGCTCGCTGCGGCGCTAGTCCTATCCGGATGCCCGGGCCGCCAGACGCCCGCAGACGCCGGGGCGCTCTCGGGCACGCTAATCATGGGCAACGCCGCCGACCCCGCCACGCTCGACCCTACGCTCGCGACGGGGCTTGCGGAATCGAAGATACTCTCCGCCCTCTTTGAGGGGCTCGTCACGGCCGACACAAAAACGCTCGAAATCCTCCCCGCCGCCGCGGAGTCATGGACTAAGGACGGGCTGAAATACAGGTTCAAGATAAGGGCTGCGGCAAAGTGGTCCGACGGAGAGCCGCTTAAGGCCTCCGATTTCGTGTTCGCCTTCAGGCGCATCCTCGACCCCGCGATAGGCGCCGAATACTCAAACTTCCTCTTTCCGCTAAAGAACGCCGAAAAGGTGCTGAGGGGCGAGGTTCCGCCCTCGGAGCTCGGGGCGCGCGCGGTTTCCGAAAGCGAGCTTGAAATAGAGCTGGAGCGGCCGTGTCCGCATTTCCTGAGCCTCCTATACCATCCGGCCTACTTCCCGCTGCCCGAGCACGCCATAAGCAGGCTCGGGGCGAGGGACAGGCGCGACGGCATATGGATGCGCCCGGAAAACGCCGTTTCAAACGGCCCCTTCACGCTTGAAAAGTGGAGGATAAACGACCGCGTCCGCGCCGTGAAGAACCCGGGCTACTGGGATGCCGGAAACGTGTTTTTAAACGCCGTCGAATTCATACCGATTTCAAACATAAACACGGAGGACCGCGCCTTCCGGGCCGGCCAACTGCACATGACCGAATCTGTCGCTCCCGTGCGCCTGGAGGCCGTCAGGCGCGCCAGGCCGGATTCGCTCAGGATTTCCGACTGGCTGGGAGTCTATTACTATTCCCTCAATACGGCCCGCCCTCCGCTCGACGACCCGCGCGTGCGCCGGGCACTTTCCATGTCCATCCGCCGCGGGGACATAATATCAAACTTCCTGCGCGCCGGGCAGAAGCCGGCCCTGTCGTTCGTGCCGGAAGCCTCGCAGGAGGGCTACTCCTGCCCCGAAAAGGCGTCTGAAGACGTCGGGGAGGCGAGGCGGCTGCTCGCCGAGGCGGGCTACCCGGGGGGGAAGGGGTTCCCGAAAATCTCAATCACCTACAACACCTCCGAGCAGCACCGCCCGATAGCCGAGGCGGTGCAGGCCATGTGGCGCGAAAACCTGGGCATAGACGTTGAGCTTTACAACGTCTCATGGCCCGCCTACCTGGACATCCGCAGGCGCAGGGATTTCTTCATAACGCGCTCAAGCTGGGTCGCGGACTACGCCTCCCCCGAATCCTTCCTCTCCACAATGACTTCCTCCAGCGGCCTGAACCACTCCCAGTGGAAGTCCGAAAAGTTCGACGCGCTCATGGAGGAGGCCGCCGCAGCGGAGGGAGAAGCGTCGGCGCGGGCCTTCGCCCTGGCCGAGGCCGAAATCATAAGGGACGCCGCCCTCATACCGGTGTACTTTTATTCGCGCGTATTCCTCATCGACCCGCGCGTGAGCGGATGGCACCAAAACCCGCTCGACTACCACAACTATAAGGGCGTCGGATTCCGCGCCCGGGGGGGCGGCAAATGACGGGCTACTTCCTCCGCCGCCTGCTCGGGTCCGTCCCAGTGCTGCTTGCGATAGTAACCGCCACGTTCTTCATGGCGCGGTTCGTGCCCGGCGGGCCTTTCGACAGGGAAAAGCCGGTAGCCCCCGAAACGCTTGAGGCGCTGAATGCCTACTACGGGCTGGACGCGCCCCTCGCCGGGCAGTATTTCAGGTATCTGAAAAACCTTGCCTGCGGGGAGCTCGGGCCGTCATACAAGTACCAGGGCTGGACTGTGAACGAGCTGATAGCGGACAAGGCCGCAGTGTCGCTTGAACTCGGGGCGTACGCGCTTGCGTTCGCGCTGGCCTTCGGGCTGGCGGCGGGGATTTTCGCCGCAGTGTTTTCGGACACGCGGGCGGGGAGGCTCACCGGGGCCGCTTCGCTCGCTGGAATCTGCCTGCCGGCGCTGGTGCTCGGGCCGGTTCTCATACTGCTTTTTTCGATACGCCTGGGATGGTTCAACGCCATGGGCTGGGCTTATCCCTCCGACGCGGTCCTTCCCGCCCTGACCCTGGGGCTATTCTACTCGGCCTGGATTGCCCGGCTCGCGCGGGCCTCGGTGCTTGCGGAGCTTTCAAAGGGCTACGTGCGCACGGCCAGGGCAAAGGGGTGCGCGCCGCTTAAGATATATTCTGTCCACGTGCTTAGAAACGCAATCCAGCCGGTTGTCTCCTACATGGGCCCGGCGGCGGCGGGGCTTCTCACGGGCTCTTTCGTTGTGGAGACAATATTCCAGATACCGGGGCTCGGGAGGTTTTTCATATCAAGCGCCCTCGACAACGACTACACAATGATAATGGGATGCGTCACCGTGTACGCGGTTTTCATCGTGCTTTTCAACCTCCTCTCCGACATGGCGCTCGCCGCGCTCAACCCCCGGGTGGCCCGGGGCATGAAAGGCGAAAGATGAGCGCACTCGGGAAAATCTCCGCCTTCAGGGCGCGCTGCGGCACGGGCGCGGCAGTCTGCGCAGCCTTCTGGGCCGCAGCGTTTCTGGCGTGCATGTTCGCCGACTTTACAGCCCCCTACCCCTACGAGCTTCAGGACATGGCCCTCGGGGCCTCCCCGCCCTCCCCCGAGCACATATTCGGCACCGACATGCTGGGCAGGGACCTCTTCAGCCGCATGCTCTACGGGGGGAGGATTTCGCTGCTTGTAGGCATCCTGGCGACCGCCGTCGCCGTGGCGATAGGCACGGTTTACGGGACGGTTTCGGGAATGGCGGGAGGTCGGACGGACTCTGCCATGATGAAGTTTTTGGACATCGCCTACTCGCTGCCGTTTACGATTTTTGTCATACTCCTGACGCTCGTATTCGGGAGGTCGGTGTGGATGATGTTCATCGCAATCGGCGCAGTCGAATGGCTCACTATGGCAAGGATTGCGCGCGGCCTCACGCTGGAGCTCAAGTCGCGCCAGTTCGTCGAGGCATCCCGCGCGATGGGCCAGGGCCCGCTCGGGATAATACGAAGGCACATACTTCCAAACATCGCCCAGTCCGTATTCGTCTGCGCGGCCCTGACGATGCCGGGTGTGATGCTTCTTGAGGCATTCCTGAGCTTTCTGGGGCTCGGCGTCCAGGCCCCGCTGCCGTCGCTCGGCAGCCTCGTCAAGGACGGGGCCGAATACATGGAGGACGCCCCGTGGCTTCTGGCATTCCCGGCTCTGTTTTTTTCCGGGCTTCTGTATTCGATAAACTATCTGGGCGAAAAGCTTTCGCCGGCAAGGAAATGAGGGTTGCGATAATCGGAGGAGGCGCCGCCGGGATATTCTGCGCGGCGAACATAAGGGCGCCGGGAGCGGAGGCAGTGGTGCTGGAATCGGGCGCGAGGCCGCTTAGGAAGGTGCTTGCAAGCGGGGGCGGCAGGTGCAACATAACAAACGCCGAAAGCGACATTTCAAAATTCATATCCGCATACCCGCGCGGCGGCGGCAGGCTGAGAAAGCCCCTTTTGCGCTTCGGGCCAAAGGACACCCTGGAATGGTTCGTGGCGCGCGGGGCGGCGTTTGAAACGGAGGGCGAAGGCAGGGTCTTCCCCAAAAGCGGCGGAAGCGCAGGAATCGCGGCAATACTTGAGAGGGCGCGCAGGGAGTCCGGGGCCGAAATGCGGCTCGGGTTTTCGGCCTCCTCGATATCGCGCCTTCCCGGCGGCGGATTTGAAATTTCTTCGGAATCCGGGGAGAGCGTGCGCTGCGACGCCGCCTTGTTCGCCACCGGGGGCTCGTGGCACCCCGGCCTGCGCGAATGCCTGGAGCGCATGGGCCACGCCTTTGAGGAGCCGGCGCCCTCGCTTTTCGCGTTCAAAATCCCCGGCGGCGGGTTTTCCGAGCTGGCGGGGACCCCGCTTAGGGGGGTGTCGGTATCGTGCCGCGAATTCAAAATCTCGGCAACCGGGGACGTGCTGCCCACGCACGAGGGACTAAGCGGCCCCGGAATACTGCGGCTCTCCTCGCTCGGCGCGCGCCTGTTCCGCGACGCGGGCTACCGTTTCCGGATAACACTCGGGCTGCTAGGCCCCGGGGAGTTCAGGGATTTCTGCTCGTCGGCCCGGGCGGGGGCTGCAAAAAAGCTCGTAAAAAACTTCCGCCCGCAGGGCGTTCCGCAGAAATGGTGGGACCTGATTGTTTCAAGGGCGGGCATAGACCCCGCCGCCGAGTGGGCCCACTTTTCAAGGGACGGCGAGAGGAGGCTGGCGGAAGAAGCGACGGCGTTCGGGGCCTCCGTCTGCGGACGGGCCTCCGGCTCGGGGGAATTTGTGACCTGCGGCGGGGTCGCCCTTGGGGGCGTCGACTTTAAGACGATGCAAAGCAGGCACGCCCCCGGAATATACTTTGCGGGAGAGTGCCTCGACATCGACGCGTTCACCGGCGGATACAACCTCCAGGCCGCCTGGACAACCGGAATGACGGCGGCCCTGGCGATTTCCAAGGCGGCGGAAGGCTCCGGGCGGGCTACCTGCGCGCGCCCCCTCTGAGGAACACGCGGTAGGCGTAAACCGTGTACGCGAGGACGAGGGGAACCCCTATCCCTGCAACCCAGAGCATGACGGTGAGCGTCATTTTGCTCGACGAATTTTCAACCGATATTTCCGGGGGCACGACAAACGGGTAGGCCGCCGCCGCATGGGCCGCCACCGCAAGGAGCGCAAAGAGCGAATTCATCGCGATTGCCCCGGCAAACGCCCCCCTTGCAAAGAGAAAGTGGGCCGCGAGCGCCGCGGCAAAGGCCGCCAGAAAGAGCGCGAGGCCGGACGCCCCCAGGCCGAGGCACGGGATGTAGCAGGCAAAGCAGAGAAGCTCCAGCCAGAAGCACGCGCGCACGCGCCTGAAAAAGAGCTCTTCCCCCTCGGCCCCCGAAAGGCAGAGGAATATTCCGCCCTGAACGCAACTGAAGAACAATACGCAAAGGCCGCACAAAACCGTGGCGGGGGCAAATAGAGCCGCGAATGCCTCCCAGAATCCGCCTTCCCGGCCGAACACGCGGCCCGTGAAAACGACCCCGAGGGCGACGCCCAAAAGAAGCATCGAAAGCGCCGCCGATGCGGCCGCGGCCCGCCTCCAGAAATTGCGCCACAAATCAGAGTCCCCCGCGAAGTAAAACTCTATCGAGGCCACCCTGACCACGACGGCCGCAAGCAGCAGCATCACGGGGACGTAGAGGTTTGAAAGGACCGCCGAGTACGCCTCGGGGAAGGCCGCAAAGAGCGCGCCCCCGGCCGTTATGAGCCACACCTGGTTGGCGTCCCAGAACGGGAGAATCGATTTCATCGCAAAGTCCGCGCCGCGCCTTGAGCGCAGCGAAAGCATGCACGCGCCGAAGTCGAAGCCGCCGAGGATGAGAAAGGCCGAGAGCAGCACGCAGATGAGCGCAAACCATATGTTTTGAAGCACGAATATGTCCATGTGTGTCCTTGCGTCCTAGTAGGTTTCGCTCCGCCCGGGCAAATCAGGGCCCCTGCGCAGCTTGCCGAGAAAAACAATGCAAAAAACTGCGCTCAGGGCGGTGAAAAGCGCGGTGAAAAGCGCTATCGAAAAAAGCACCTCCCCGGCGGATGCGGCGGTCGTCACTGCGTCCCGCGTCTGAAGTATGCGCCAAACTATCCACGGCTGCCTGCCGACCTCCGCAGTCGCCCACCCGAGCATGGAGGCAGCGAGGGGGAGAAAGACCGAAAACAAGAGGGCCCTCTGCATCCACCGGGAGGCGGGCTTCGACATGTCAAAGAAGCTGCCGCGCCACAGCATAAGGAGGCTCGCGCCCGCCAGCGCAAACATCGCGCCTCCGAGGTAGGTCATGAAGTGGAATGTCTGGAATACGAAGTTTACGGGCGGCCAGTAGCGCGACCTTATTTCGGCCAGCTCCTCCGCCGAAGAGCCCGGATGCAGCTTCAGGAGAAAGTTGTCAGGGGGCAGCTCCTCAAGCCCGGTGATTTCGGCGTCCGCCCTGCCGTATGCGAGTATGCTGAAAAAACTGCTGACAGACGGCCCCCAGACCGTCCGGGAGTCCTCGTCAACCCATCCGAACAGATATAGGGGGGCGTGGGATTCGGTCTTAAAGTGGGCCTCGAAGGCGGCTATCTTTTCGGGCTGGTCGCGTATCACCCCCCTGCCGCTCGAATGGCCCGTATAGAGCATAAAAAGGCATGAGAGCGCGGCGAAATAAACGCCTATCCGGGAGGCCGGCCTGAAGATGTCGGGGTTCCTGCCCCTCAGTATGTAATATGCGCAGACGCCGAGGGCCAGAAACGCCCCGCAGAGCCAGGAGGCCGCGACGGTGTGCGCGAAGCGGTCCGCGAAAGACGGCGAAAACACCATCGCCCAGAAGTCGCTTATCTTTGCGGAGGTCTCCGCGACTTCGGCCGGGGTCGGGACGAATCCTGCGGGCATGATTTCAGACCCCTTTGCGAGCACAAAGCCTGCGGGGGTCTGCATGAAAGAGTTTGCAGCGAGAATCCAGACCGCGCTCAAATGGGAGCCGAGCGAGACCATGGCTGTTGAAAACAGGTGCGCCCGAGGCCCCACCCTGTCCCAGCCCCACAGGGCTATGGCCAGAAAGGTGGATTCCAGAAAGAATGCCGCTATCGCCTCGATTGCAAGCGGGCTTCCGAACACGTCGCCCACGAAATTGGAATATACGGGCCAGTTAGTGCCGAACTGGAAAACCATTATTATCCCGGTTGCGACCCCCACCGCAAAAATCAGCCCGAAAAGCTTCAGGAAAAACTTTGCGGCGCGCAGGTACTTTTCGTCGCGCGTCCTCACCCACATGAACTCCACGGCAAGTATATAGACCGAAAACCCTATGCTTACCGGGGGGAAGAGGAAATGGAAGGCGGCGGTTATCGCAAAGAGGAGCCTGCTTAGAAATTCGGTGTCCATACGGTAAAAATCGTCCCCTATTTTGCGATTTTTACAACCTTTTAATGACGCCCATGCCAAAATCCCCCGGTTTGGCCGACCCGGCTGCCGAGGATGCGGAAATTCCCGGACGCCTCCGGAGAGGCCCCCGCCATCCCGCCCGCGCGGGGGGATACGGCGCCCGAAGGCGGAAGACCGCGCTTTTTTGCGCTTTTTTAATTTGTGATTTGCAAAAAAATAACAGAGTCTTAACCGAAAATTTTTTCGCACAAGATGAGATATTCCATAGGCATAGACATAGGCGGCACAAACACGAAGCTCGGGCTCGTGAATTCCGAGGGCGAAGTGCTGAAGCGCGACAGGTTCAACACGACAGACTTCAAGGCTTTCGACTCCTACGTCAAGGCGCTCACGCTCCGCATCAGGGCGCTGATGGAGGCCGCAGACGGCGACTGCGCCGGGGTGGGCGTGGGCGCGCCCAACGGCAACTACTACAAGGGCGCCATAGACTGCGCCCCAAACCTCCCCTTCGCCCGAGGCGAGCTTCCGATTGTGGAGGCGCTCCGCGCCGAGCTTGGCCTCAGGCACATATACCTCACAAACGACGCCAACGCCGCAGCCCTCGGCGAAAAGATATACGGCGGCGCAAAAGGCATGGAGCATTTCATAACAATAACCCTCGGAACCGGACTCGGCTCCGGTATAATAATAGACGGCCGGCTGCTCTACGGGGCGGACGGGGCGGCGGGCGAGCTGGGCCACACGTGCGCAGTTCCCGGCGGGAGGCTCTGCAACTGCGGGTGCCGCGGGTGCCTCGAAACCTATGCGTCGGCTACGGGCATAAGGCGAACCTTCTTTGAGCTTATGGCCCATTACGGCGGCGGCTCGTGCCTGCAAAACAAGCGCTGGGACGAGATAGACGCGCTCGAAATCGAGCTGGCAGCAAAGGCCGGCGACAAAATCGCCCTGGAGACCTACCAAAAGACCGGGGAAATCCTCGGCCGCAGCCTCGCAAGCTTCGTCGCATTCTCCCGCCCGCAGGCCATATTCCTCTTCGGGGGGCCCGTAAAAAGCGGGGACCTGCTGCTGGAGCCAACGCGCAGGGCCATGGACGAAAACCTTTACCCCATATGGAAGGGCAAGGTGAAACTGGCGCCGTCGCACCTTCCGGAGTCCGACGCGGCCATACTCGGCTCGTCATCCCTGGTGTGGGACGCCATAAACTGCGGGAAATAGGCCGTGCCGTCCGTCCGTGAAATAGAGGCGCGCATAACCGGGCTGCGCGACGGGGGCTCCAGGTTTTCCACCGAGCGCATGGAAAATTTCGCCCGCGCGCTCGGGAACCCCCAGGACGCCTTCAGGTCGGTCCACATAGCCGGCACAAACGGCAAGGGTTCTACCTGCGCCCTAACCGAGTCGATACTGCGCGCGCACGGCTTCAAAACCGGAATGTTCACATCGCCGCACCTGCTAAAAATAAACGAGCGGGTGCAGGTGGACCGCAGGAGCATCCCAGACGCCGACTTCTGCTCGGAATTCGCGGAGCTTGACAGGGTCGCACTCGAAGTGTCGGCAAGTGATCCGTCGATGGCCCCGACATTCTTTGAATACACTGCGGCCCTGGCCTTCTCCCACTTCAGGCGCGAGAGGGTCGGATGGGGCGTGATAGAGGTCGGCCTCGGCGGCAGGCTGGACGCGACGAACGTGGTTTCGCCGAAGATATGCGCCATCACTTCAATCGGGTTCGACCACATGCAGTACCTCGGCGACACGCTGGAAAAGATAGCGGCGGAAAAGGCGGGCATAATAAAGCCCGGAGTCCCGACAGTCTGCGGGGCCATGCCGGACGAGGCGTTTGAGACAATCGCAAAAACCGCGCGCAAAAAGGGCGCCCCGCTTTTCAGGCTGGACGACATCTTCACGCGCAATCCGCAGTTTGACACCTCCCTCGGCGGCCTGTACCAGAAAAGGAACGCCGCACTGGCATTTCTCATATGCAAGACCCTTGGGGACATGGGCGAAATCGAATTTTCCGAGGCGGCGGCGCGCGACGCGCTTCTGGGCGTTCGCTGGGACGCACGCTGGCAGGAATTCCGCCTTTCAAACGGCGCCAGGCTCATACTCGACTGCTCGCACAACGCAGAAGGCGCGGCGGAGCTTGAAAAGAACCTCGAAATCCTCGCCGGAGAATGCGGTGGCAGAAAGCCGGCGGTCGCAGTCGGCGTCCTCGGCAGGGAGCGCGCAGCGCCGCTTCTCAAGGCTATTTCAAAATATGCCGGAAGGATAATATTCCTGAAGCCCAACGAGCCTCGGGCCCTCGATTTTTGGGAGCTTGAAGAATGCCTGCCCGAGCGGCGCCCCCCGTTTTCAAATTCGGAGGTTGACGCCCTCTTTCCGCGCCCAGGGTTCTGCGCAGAGGCCGCCCCCGGAGACACGATAGTATGCACCGGCTCCTGCTACCTCGCAGGCGAAATACTTGCGCGCCTCACTGCGGCAAAGCGGGACAACCTCCAGGACAGGCTTCCCGCGCCCAAGTGAGCCGGGTAAAATCCGCGCATTGGAGCTTGGACGCCCCGCGAAACGCGCGCAAAAAAGCCGAGGCTGAAAAAGAGGCGCCCCGCACACATGGGCAGCCCGCAAAAATCTCTGCCGAAATAGCGGCCGGGAAGGCGTCCCGAAACGCTAATCCACAAGATAGGACACGGTGCTCCTTGGCATGAGCTTTTCGCGCCCCTTCAGAAAGCCAAGCTCCATTACAAAAGCGCAGGCCGCAACAGTAGCCCCGAGGCCCTCCACAAGGCGGCACATGGCTTCGGCGGTGCCGCCGGTCGCAAGAATATCGTCAAAAACTATAATGCGGTCGGATGCGGAAATGTCGTCGGTATGGACGCAGAGGGTGTCGGAACCGTACTCCAAATCGTAGTCCACCGAGGTCACCCGGCGCGGAAGCTTGCCCTTCTTGCGCACCGGCACGAATGCGATACCAAGCTTAAGGGCAAGCGGCGTACCGAACATGAACCCGCGCGCCTCGGCCGCGACAATCTTGTTTGCGCCGTACGGCCTAAGCATTTCGGCGAGCTCGGATATCAGTTCTCCAAACGCCTTCGCGTCCAGAAAAAGCGGGGATACGTCCTTGAACACCACACCTTTTTTGGGGAAGTCCGGAACGCTTGCAAGATGGTCTTCAAGATTCATTTCGCGCAACAAGTTAAAAACGCAATAAATAAAAATCCATCCGGACGGAATTTGCGACAAAAAAATTCTCCCGGAACAATGCGAAAATGGCACCCCAAACCCGCACGCCGCGCCGCAAGATTCTTGGAATTAAACGTACCGCTTTCAGAACGCCCACTAATTAAAGAGAGATTATTAAATTCACTTTTGATTGTCCCTACCAAGTTATTGCCGTCAGGCAATGCGCAAGATGAACTCATAGCCGCCCGGACTCGGGCGGCGCACGCCGTCCCAAGATGCGCAAGCATCTTAGATCCAACGGTACGTTGGCGGAACGTTTACGGGGAATTTTTTATAACAAGGCGGCAGGATTCGGAATAAGATTCCATTTCGCGCCGGAGGGTTTCGCAGTACGCGGAAAAGTCGGCCCGCAAGGCCGCTATCGCACGGAGAGCCGCAGCGCGCGCATCCGGATGCTGGGGGATTTCCACTGCCCCGCGCGGGGCGGAAGCAAAAATCTCAGCCTCAGAGAAAGACTGTCCGGAAGTTCCGCCAAAGGCTTCCCCCTGCCGTTTTGAAATTGCGGCGCGGACGAATGATTCCGGGTTGAGCGGCGAATCCGGCCCAAGAATTTCGGAAAGGTAAAAATCCATGTTCGATTCCAGAAATGACGCAGGGGTATGCATTGGAATGCCCTCCGCGCCGAGAGCCGCAATGGCTTCCCCGACGAGACTTCTGGAACCTTCAGAGAGGCTTTTGCGGAATACGGCAAGCGGCCCCATCTTCCACTTTTCATAAGGCGGGGCGAATACGCCTGAAAACACGGTCGCGGCCCCGTCCCGCACGCCAGGCGCGCCTCCGGCAAACTCTGCCTCCGCCAGTTCCGAGGCCGAATCGCACATGGCAAGAAGCCCACGTTCGAGGGCGTCCACCGAAGCCGCATTTTTCAAGGCAGCCCCGGCCGCGCAAACCGATACGATTTCCGCGCGCCGGGCGCCGAGGAGCTTTGCTGCGACCTTGGGGTAGACGGCAAGGACGGCGAGCAAAACGGCGGCTGCGGCGGCGCAGAAGAATGAGAGTCTCAAAAATTTTTTCGGCATGGAAACATCCGCGTGGCATTGCTGGAGCTACCCGCACGCGGCCTGCGGGGAATCTGCGCAATTTCCGCACGCCCGCATCACGCTGGCAAGCAAAAAACCGCAAACGGCGCATTGGCGCCACGGGCGAGGGAAAACGCCATTGCGCCCCTCAAACTCCGGATTGGGGAAAGGCGCGGCATATCCGGCGGCGCGTCAAAGGCGAGGCGCGCAAAACCGGGAAATCCGCATTGCGCAGGAATCCCGCCGGAAGCGTGCGGCAGCCGCACGGAATATACAAAAACGCACGAATGGCCGCCGCATGGATTTTAAATCCCAAAGCCAGAGCGGGAGGTAGGTGTCCGCGCCCCCAAGGCTTCGGCTTGGCAGGAGAAAGCGGCCTCCCCCGCAAAGCAGGGGGATTTTCATGAGAAAACCGGAGCCTTCCGCCAGACCGGGATGCGAGTGAAGCCGAAACGCCTGCACCCGGTTTCCGCCCCATGAAGGAGGCGAAAAAAAAGCGCGGAAAGCCGAAGGCCCCGCGCCGGGATGTCCGCCGGGAAGCGAGTCAGGGGAAGAAGCTGCGCCTGAGGATTGTGTCCTTTACTTCCGGGCTCTTGAAGGGGTAGTCGAGCGTATAGTGCAGGCCGCGGCTCTCCTTGCGCGAGAGAGCGCTCCTTATTATGAGCATGGCGACCAGCACCTTGTTGCGCAGTTCAAGGAAGTTCGGCTCCACGCGGAAATCCCAATAGTACTCGTCGATTTCGCGGTAGAGGTTGTTCACGCGGCTTAGGGCCCTTTCGAGGCGCTTGTTGGTGCGCACAATGCCGACGTAGTCCCACATGGTGCGCGCCAGCTCCTCGGCATTGTGCTGGAGAACCACGCGCTCGTCCGGGTCCCGGACGTTGCCGTCGTGCCAGAGGGGGATGTGCGCCCCGGAATCCGGGGAGGCGCCCTTGAGGTACTCGTCAACAGCCTTTGAGGCGTTGTCGGCTATTACGACGGCCTCCAGGAGCGAATTGCTCGCGAGGCGGTTTGCGCCGTGCAGTCCGGTGCAGCCCACCTCGCCGCAGGCGTAGAGACCCTGGAGGTTAGTCGCGCCGTTTAAGTCGGTCTTGACGCCTCCGCACTGGTAGTGGGCGGCGGGAACGACAGGCATCCAGTCCTTTGAAATGTCTATCCCGCGCGCGAGGCAGTGCTCGTAAATCTGGGGGAAGCGGTCCTTCAGGTGCGCCGCCGAAAACTTCGTTATGTCGAGCCACACGTGCGGGGTGCCGAGGCGCTTCATCTCCTGGTCGATGGCCCTCGCCACGACGTCGCGCGGGGCGAGGTCGGCGCGCTCGTCGTAGTTTGCCATGAACGCCTCGCCCTTTGAATTGCGCAGCACGGCGCCCTCGCCGCGAACCGCCTCGGAGATGAGGAAACGCTCGTTTTCGTTTGAATAGAGGGCCGTCGGGTGGAACTGTATGAATTCCAGGTTGGCGACCTCCGCCCCGGCCCGGTAGGCCATTGCGATGCCGTCCCCGGTGGCGATGTCGGGGTTTGTGGTGTAGAGGTAGACCCTGCCGGAACCCCCGGTTGAAAGCATGACTGCCCCGGTCTTAAACGTCAGCACGCGCCCTGCGGAGGTGTCGAGGACGTACAGCCCTATCACCCTGTTTTCCGTGCCGCGCCACACCCCCGGCTTGGAGGAGGTTATGAGGTCTATCGCAAAATGGTGCTCCAGAACCGTTATGTTTTCGCAGGAGCGTATGTATTTGAGGAGGGCCTCCTCTATCGCCCTGCCCGTGAAGTCCTTGACGTGCAGAATGCGCCGCTCGGAATGCCCGCCCTCCCGGCCGAGCGACGGCGTGCCGTCCGCCTCGCGCGAAAAGGGCACCCCCTCCTCCACGAGCGACTTTATCTGCTCGGGGCCGGCGCGGACGATGGCCCTCACGGAGTCTTCGCAGCACAGGCCGTCCCCGGCCACAAGCGTGTCCTTGACGTGGAGTTCGAAGTCGTCGACCCCGCTGGTGACGCTGGCGATGCCGCCCTGCGCATGGTTTGTGTTGGTCTCGGAGCTTTTTTTCTTGGTGACGACGGCCACCTTCCTGCCGAGGCGGGCGCTCTTTATCGCGAAGCTCAAGCCCGCGATGCCGCTGCCCACAACCACAATGTCGTATTTGTCTTCCATTTTGGAAACCTGAAATAAAGCCGGACGCGGGCGCGCCCGGAAATGCTAAAGCACCATGTTGTCTATGAGGCGCGTCTGGTCGAGCCACACGGCGATGGCGGCCCTTGTCTTGCCCGGCACGATGTCGTTTACGGGCAGGGAGGTCTCGGCGTCCACTATCTCGACGTATATCACGCGTATGCGCGACGACTTTGAAAGCTGGTTCACGATTTCGGCCTTCACCCGGTGGATGTTGAGGCACCCGTTTTCCACGAGCTCCTTGCCGGCCGCGAGGGCGCGGCTGAGGCGCGCGGCGGTTTCAAGCTGCGCCCCGTGCAGGTACTTGTTGCGGGAGCTTACCGCCAGGCCGCTTTCGGCCCGGACGAGCGGCGCGCGGATTATTTCAACGCCCATGAAAAGGTCGCGGACCATGCGCTTTATGACGGAAATCTGCTGGGCGTCCTTCTCGCCGAACACGGCGCAGTCGGGGCGCACTATGTTAAAGAGGATGGCGACAACGGTGGTCACCCCGCGGAAATGGTTGGGGCGCGACTTCCCGCACAGGTTGGAGCTGACAGACTCCTCGACGACGAAGGTGGAGGCGTCCGGCGCGTAGATGTCGCCCGGGGCTGGCGCGAACACGGCGTCGGCCCCTCGGGCCTCGCAGGCGGCGGCGTCCGCCTCAAGCTGGCGGGGGTATGAGGAGTAGTCCTCGTTCGGGCCGAACTGCGTAGGGTTTACAAAGACGGACACGACGCACGCATCCGCGTTTTTCCTGGCGATGTCAATCAGGCTCATGTGGCCTTCGTGAAGGGCCCCCATTGTCGGAACGAGCGCGATGCGCTTGCCCTCGCGCCTCAGGGCGGCGCAGAAATCGGACATTTCGGCGGGTGTGCGTATTATTTTCATCTGTCTTTTCCTTTTCGCGGATTTGCCAATGAGTCTCACATAGTGGCACTTGATTCGGCAAAATCAACCAATTAAAACGCCGCCCCCGGGAGCGGGGGCCCGGACGGGCGAAAAAGGCCGCCGGACCCGGCATTATTTTCGTTGATTTTTAAAGGATAAGATTTAACTGTATTTTGCCATTATATTTGCAGGAAAGGCATTCCCGCAAAAACACCAAGGATACCCTCATGAGCGACTCATACATACAGAACCTTTTCGCCGACAGAATCGGAGGCCCGGCCTACGGCAAGGGCGCCGGAATATACAAGTTCGAGAAGATAAAGCGCGCAAAGAGGGCCGCAGCGGCCGCAAACCCCGGAGTGGAGCTCATCGACATGGGCGTCGGCGAGCCCGACGAAATGGCGTTTCCGAACGTGGTTTCCACCCTCGCGCGCGAGGCCGCAAAGCCTGAAAACCGCGGCTATGCCGACAACGGCGGCCCGGAATTCAAGGCGGCCGCAGCCCGGTACATGAAAAACACTTTCGGAGTGGAAATGGACCCCGAAACCGAGGTCATCCACTCCATAGGCTCCAAGGCCTCCGCGAGCATCCTGCCTGCGTGCTTCATAAACCCAGGCGACGCGGCGATAATGACGGTCCCCGGCTACCCTGTGTTCGGGACGCACGTAAAATATTACGGCGGCGAAGTCTTCAACCTCGGGCTGCGCCCGGAAAACGCCTTTCTGCCGGACCTTTCGGAAATCCCGGGGGAGGTCCTGCGCCGCGCAAAGGTGATACTTGTAAACTACCCGAACAACCCCACGGGCGCGTGCGCCACGCCGGAGTTCTTCCGCGAGCTCGTGGACTTTGCCAGGCAAAACGGCCTGCTCATAGTCTCGGACGCCGCATACGCCTCGCTTGCCTTCGACGGCAGGCCGCTTTCAATATTCCAGACAGAGGGGGCAAAAGACGTCGCAGTCGAAATCCACTCGCTTTCAAAGAGCCACAACATGACAGGGTGGCGCATCGGCTGGGTATGCGGCAACCCCCTGGCGGTCAAAGCCTACGGCGACGTGAAGGACAACACCGACTCGGGGCAGTTCCTCGCAATCCAAAAGGCGGCCGCGGCCGCGCTGGACGACGCGTCCATCCCCCGCGAAATAGCGGCGAAGTACTCGCGCCGCATGGATTTGCTCATAAAGGCCCTCTCGTCGGCCGGATTTTCGGTGAAAAAGCCGGGCGCGGGATTCTTCCTTTACGCCGCCGCCCCGAAAGCCGCCGTTTCATCCGGCGGAGCCAGGACGGTCTTTGAGAGCGGGGAGGCATTCTCGCAGTGGCTCATCTCCGAGCACCTGATTTCAACCGTGCCGTGGGACGACGCCGGCCCCTTCGTGCGCTTTTCCGTCACCTTCACGGCGCACTCCCCTGAAGAGGAGAGGCGCGTGGTCGGGGAGATAGGGCGCCGCATCGGCTCATGCAGGTTTGAATTTTAAACGCCAGAAAACACAGGAAGCGCTCTGATGGAAACGTCTGAAAAACCCCAGGAAAGGGAAAGGATAACAGCCCTCATGCACGGCCACGACCGGCCCGGAATCGTCGCGCGCGTCGCCGGATGGATATACGCCAGGGGCGGCAACATAATACACGCCGACCAGCACCACGACAACGAGGGCGGCGTGTTCTTCCAGCGCGTCGAATGGACGCCCGCCGGAAACGTCGACGAGGAAATATCGCTTTTCAGAAAGCTCGCGGAAGAGGAGCTTGAGATGCAGCTTAAAATATCCCGCTCGACTGCCAGGCCGAAAATCGCCCTCATGGTGTCGCAATTCGAGCACTGCTTCTTCGACATCGTGATGCGCGTCAGGATGGGCGAGCTGAACTGCGAAATTTCGTGCGTGATTTCAAACCACGAAAAGCTCCGCGCCATGAGCGAAATGCTGGGCCTCAAATTCCACTGCGTGCCGGTGACCAAAGAAAACAAGCCGCAAGCCGAGGCCGAGCAGATGAAAATCATATCCGAATGCGGCGCCGACCTCATCGTCATGGCCCGCTACATGCAAATCCTCAGCCCGAAATTCCTCGCGGAGTGCGGCGCGCCCGTCATAAACATCCACCACAGCTTCCTGCCGGCATTCGCCGGGGCGAAACCCTACCACCAGGCCTACGAGCGCGGGGTGAAAATCATAGGCGCCACGGCCCACTACGCCACGGCCGACCTGGACGAAGGCCCAATAATCGCCCAGGACGTGACCACCATATCGCACAGAAACAGCGTCGCAGACCTCGTCCGCAAGGGCCGGGAGCTGGAGCGCACGGTCCTCGCAAACGCAGTGAGGTGGCACCTGCAAAACAGGGTGCTCGCCTACAAGAATAAGACCGTCGTATTCGACTGAGCCGCAAACGACCATGCCCGACGCAGCAGACAGGATGGACTTCAAAATTTCGGTCCTCGTATTCATACGGGACGCCGGCGGAAGGCTGCTTCTCATAGAGCGCAGGAAAGAGCCGAACAGGGGGAGCTGGTCGCCGATTGGCGGGAAGCTGGAAATGTCCCTGGGCGAGTCGCCCTTCGAATGCGCCGTCCGCGAGACGCGCGAGGAGACCGGCCTTGAAATATCGGCTTCCGACCTGCACCTGTTCGGTATGGTGAGCGAAAAGGCCTACGAGGGCTCTTCCCACTGGCTGATGTTTCTATTCGACTGCGGAAAGCGCCTTGAAAAGCTCCCACCCGAAATGGACGAGGGCAGGTTCAGGCTGTTCTCCCGCAGCGAAATAAACTCCCTCAAAATTCCCGAAACCGACAGGAAATTCATCTGGAAATTCTGGGACGAAAACCGCGGCGGGTTCGCCGCAGTGAGGGCCGACTGCACGCCCGGAGGGGAGCCATTCCCCACCGTCGAACAGTTCATGCCCCCGCCCGCAGCGCCCGCAAAAAATGCAATTCACATGGAAAACTCCGAAAAAATACTAGACATATTCCGCGAAACAAAGGCCCTCATGGAAGGGCATTTCATTCTGAGAAGCGGCCTGCACAGCGGCCATTTCTTCCAGTGCGCGCGCGTCTGCGAACATCTGGACAGGGTCGGGGAGCTTGTCGCAATGCTCGTTGAAAAGCTCAACCCGGACGACTTCGACGCGGTGCTGGCGCCCGCGATGGGCGGCCTCGTCCTCGGGCAGGAGATGGCCCGCCAGATGAAGAAGCGCTTCATCTTCGCGGAAAAGGTCGACGGCAGGCTCGCCCTGCGCAGGAATTTCAAGATGTCCAAAGGCGAACGGTTCCTGATTGTTGAAGACGTGATAACGCGCGGCGGGCGAGTCGACGAATGCATAAACATAATAAGGGAAAACGGCGGCACTCCCAAGGCCGTTGCCGTCCTGGTGGACCGCTCCGCAGGGCAGGCAAAATTTGAAATCCCCCATACGAGCCTGCTTGAGTTCTCGTTTCCCACATACAGCCCGGACAGCCTCCCGCCTGAACTGGCGGCAATCCCCGCCGAACACCCCGGCTCATAAGCGAACGCCTCGCCAGAAAAAAATCCGGAGCGAACACTCCGGATTTTTTTTGCCCACGTACGGCCATAATAAAACGCAACTTTAAGGGCGCCAAGCCAAAGCCGCCCTCCCCCATTCGCGCAGAAATCAGAATGCACCTGCGCCAGACGCCGCACACTTGCCGAAATATCAGAATATATCCATCTCCGCGATTTGAGCGGGCCGCCGCACAGCTCTCTGAAACGCCCAACCTGCCCCTGTCGGTGCGGCAATAACAATCCTTCCGCAAGAGATTGCAAGGCAACGCACATAATTTGGAATATGCCCCGGCATAAGCCCGGGATTGAATCCGACAAAGCAAAAAGGAGTTTTGCAGGTCAAGGGGCGATGCCTCAAAAAAGCAGAGTGAGGTTGCAAATCAAATGCCAGATTGTTCACCCACGAGCAATTGCGAAGCAATGCGCATAATTCAGAAAAGGCCACGGCGTGAGCCCGGGGCCGAACTCGACAGAGCAAAACGAAGTTTTGCAGGTCAAGGGGCGATGCCTCAAAAAAACAGAGTGAGGTTACAAATCAAACGCCAGATTGTTCACCCGCGAGCAATTGCGAAGCAATGCGTATAATTCAGAAAAGGCCACGGCGTGAGCCCGAGGCCGAATCCGACAGGGCAAAACGGAGTTTTGCAGGTCAAGGGGCGATGCAAAAAAAGGAATGGAATAGGTTAGTTTTCCAATCTTTATGATTGTTCCGCGAGCAATTGCGAAGCAATGCGTATAATTCAGAAAAGGCCCCGGCGTGAGTCCGGGGCCGAACTCGACAGGGCAAAACGGAGTTTTGCAGGTCAAGGGGCGATGCCCCTTGTTAGTTTTTTGGGGAGCGGTATTTGGCAAAGCCCAGAGAGACCATATCGGCGGCGGCGGCCATGAGGTTTGGGGTGGAAAGTTTTGATTTCGCGGCGGGGGTAAGCTCTTGATGGGCATCTCCGATGCCGGAGAGTATGGCTTCCAGTTTTTCGCGGCCATATTTCGTGCCGTTAAAAAATGATATTTCCAAGGCGGCCTGGAGTCTCTTATTTTTCATATTTTCTCCCTTTTCTGCGGCAGACGGCGCGTATGCCGGTTTAAAAATATCGGATTTTTTTGCGGGCGTCTTAAACGCGGATTCCGCAAAACCGCCCGGGCCGGAGAGCGGAAGTTCGCATAAAAAGGGGGCCCGGTCGTCCGACGGGGCCCCGCATGGGAATTTGTGGGATTCTACTTCTGGCCGATTTCCTTAAGGAGCTTCTGGAACCAGTCGAATGAGGTGTCAAACGGCTTGCCGCCCTTGATGCGCTCGAATTCGATGGCGCGCAGCACGCCGCCCTTGTCCTCGTCGTGGCCGATTACTCCGCCCTCGCGGCGCATGGCGCATTCGACAGCGAGGTCGGCGCAGCTCTTTATGAGGTTCAGGTCGGCGGCGTTGGAGGCGGCGGCGCGGGCGTAGTATCCGCTCTTCTGGACGAGCACCTTTTCGGCGCCGAGCATTTCCGCGAACTGGCTGCCGAACCACTTGCCGGGGTTGACGGCGTCGAGCTTGACGTGCCCGAAGGCGTCGCGCGGCACGCTTTCGCCGCGGGCTTCCATTTCGGCCACGATGGTCTGGACGCCGGCGCCTTCAGAAATAAAGATGTTCACGCAGTCCTCCTCGTCCATGATTTTGCGGAGCCGCTTGGCTTCGGAGGCTATGTCGATTTCCATTTCGGGGATGAATACGGCGTGGACGTCGCGGCGTTTTTCGGACAGGCCGAGTTTCGGGGCCCATTCGGCGCGGCCGAGCATTTTGCGGTACTCGTGCGCGGTTGCGGCGGTGAGCCAGCCGCAGTTGCGGCCCATGACCTCGTGGATTATGAGCATGCGCGGGTTGGCGGTGGATTCGCTGACGACATTCCAGAAATACCTGGCGCCCTCTTCGGCGGCGGTCCATGCGCCGAGGCTCTGGCGGATGGGGTAGACGTCGTTGTCGATGGTCTTGGGCAGGCCTATCACGGTGAGCTCGTAGTTGTTTTCCTTGAGGAACTTTGCGAGGTCGGCCGCGGCGGTGTTGGTGTCGTCCCCGCCGATTGTGTGGAGGATGTCAACGCCGTCCTTTACGAGCTGGTCGGCGGCGACTTTCTGGGGGTCCTGGCCTTCCTTGACGAGGCCGCGCTTCACGCAGTCCTTGACGTTTGTAAGCTTAACGCGGGAATTGCCGATGGGGGAGCCGCCGAACTTGAGAAGGGTGTGCGCCCCCTTGCGCATTTCGGCGTCAACTTTTATGCTGTCGCCCAGAAGCAGGCCCTTGTAGCCGCTCAGATAGCATATGATTTCGATTGACGGATCGATTTCCGTATAGCGTTCAATGAGGTCGCCTATCGCGCTTGAAAGGCAGGGGGCGAGCCCGCCGGCGGTGAGAATGCCTACTTTTTTAGGTTTCATGATGATAACAAAATAAAAACCCCGAATTATGCGGCGAAGGCCGCGGCGCGCAAGTTTTTTTATCGCCCCCGGCCGGGCCGCCCCACGGAGAGGCGAATGGGGGCGGAATCCGTTTGGGATTCCGGGCGCACGGAAATTTTTAAACTTTTTTATTGCTTTTGAAACGGACGCCGTTAGAGTCAATTTTCATGAAACTTCATAAATTTGCATTAATGGCTGCTTTCGCCGCGAGCTCGCTTCTCCTCGGCGCCTGCACCTCAAATACCGATACCGCTCAGACGAAATCCACAGCCTTCGGCATTTTTACATATGAGCCCGGCTCATACGCCCTGAACGACGGCCAGGACATCCAGATCCGCACCGACGATATCTCGGGCATGGAACTCCCCTCCGGAGACCGCCTCCAGCTCTTCTGGGGCCTCGTTTCCATTGAGGACTATTAATAGGTCTTGAGCGCGGTCAGACGCGCTGGCAAGTAAAAACTGCGTTTTCGCACCCTTTGGGATATGCGCGGCGCAGTTTTTTTGTGCCCATTTGAGGCTCCGGCCGGATTCCGCAAGGGGAATCCGCGCCGTTTTTAACTGTGCTAACTTGCACTACGCGCCGCCACGGCTTGAGGGAATATTCAAATGGCGGCCATCGGGCAAAGCCGCATGAAACGCCCCAGCAACTGCCGCACATAGGATATTAAGGGCCTAAAACAAAGATGCGCCCCCCTTTTGCGGAAGAGCTGAAATATTTTTGCGCCCTTTTCATTGGGGATATGAAAGGAATCGAAGCATCCGCAGTTAAAGAGGATAGCCGGGGAGAGTGATTGAAAGCGCCGGAGGGCGGTTGATGCAATCCGTGCAAGGCAGGAAACAAGCGAAAGCGGCCCGCATTTTAACTGGCATATTTCCGCCGCCTGTCTGGGAAGCGTGAGGCTTTTGCGTTGCAGCGGGAGGGAGGGGCGGCATCCTCCAATTCCAAGTGGGGCGGCTAACATATTGCAGAATTTAAGCGGAAAAGCCCGCTCCAATAAAGACAATGGGCTAATATGCCCAAGCTAACGGAAAATCTGGCGGCGGCGCTTCTCGGACGGGTGCGCGCCGCTCTCATTGCAGGAAGAAATGGAGGCAAAGGAGGCTGGAAAGCGTGGGGGAAGCGCACAAGAGTTCCGTCCCTTTGCAATACCTTCCAAATTTTCTAAGAGGCTGCTTTTTAGTTAAAAAGCGGACAGGCGGATTGGGAGCGCGTCTTCTTAAATGCGCCCTGAAAAGGCTTGCCGGAATTTGCCATATCCAAGCTTCCCGCAAAACTAAGCCGGGGTATGAAAAAACGCCGCAGCGCACCGCGCATATATGAAACATAACTTTCGGCCTGCGGGGCGGCTCAAACTAGGGCGGCTGGGGGCGAGTTTCCGCCATATCCCGCTCGGGGCGGCGGGCAGCGTCCCGCAAAGTGAGCCTGCCGCGCGGGGTGGAAATTTCCGCCGCATGGCATCATCCACAATTCGCGGAACTTAACCATACGGAAGTTGAGGCTTAAAAAATTCAAAAGCGCATCGGAGTAAATCCCGCCATCTTTTTGCCGAAATGCTCGTACAAACGCTCAACGCCGGGATTTGAAATGCATGTTATCCAGGCGATTCCCGCGTCGCGCAGGCATCCTATCACCGCCCCTGCGAGCGCGGAGCCGATGCCCCTGCCCCGGAATGCGGGGTCGACGACGAGATCGAGCAGGTAGGCGTCCCCCACCCCGTCGGACAGCGCCCGGAAAAACCCCACCATACGCCCCCCGTCGTAGGCGGCAAACGCGCAATAGCTGGCGGCGACGGCCCGGTTTATCCCGGAAATGTCGTCGCCCGGAGAAATCCATCCCTCGAAGGCGTAGAGGCGCGCGACATCTGCGGAATAGTCGGCGGCGCCGGGCTCCAGCCTTAAAATTTTAATTTTGGAATCCATATGGCGATATTACTTCTTGACTGGCGGAACCGCCGGAAATCATATTTCCCGCTTCCTTTTAATGCATCGCATTTTTTATGGTCGATTTAACAAAACTACGCCAAATTTCCCTATCAGACAAGCCATATCTGGAAAGCCGCATAGCGCTCCGCCCCTCGGAAAGCTGCGAGGCAAGCTTCGCAAACCTCATTATGTGGAGCCGCGCCTACAAGACCCAAATCGCCGACTGGGACGGGCGGGCGGTTGTTTATAACTCAACAAACCGGATAATACACTTCCCCCTGGGCCTGCCCCCGTCGCCCGGGGAGCTGGCAGACCTCGCAAAATCCTTCGTCTCCTCCGGCCTCAGTTCGGACGGCTTCATATACGACATCCCCCCGGAATACGCCGGGGAAAACGCGGCCGGGCTCGCCGAACACTTTGAAGTCTCCGAACACACCGACGAGTTCGACTACATTTACGACCTCGACCACCTCATCGCCCTCGAAGGCCATAAGCTGCGCAAAAAGCGCAACCTTATACGCCAGTTTGAAGAGGCCCATCCCGGCTTCCAGACTGAGGAAATCACGCGGGACAATGTGCGAAAAGCCGTGGAATTTGCGGTAATTGCAAACGCGCGAAAGGAGGCTTCCCCCCTATTCGGCGGCCTTTACGACGAAGACGCCGCCCTGATTGAGGCGGTGAAGAACTTCGACGCCCTCGGCCTCAGGGGAATCATGCTGCACGCCGAGCCAAACCGCCCGGTAGGCATGGCCCTCTTCAGCGCCCTGAACCCCGAAATATGGACAGTTCACTTTGAAAAAAGCGACGCCTCGGCAAAGGGCGCGCCGCAAAAGCTCGCGTGGCTCGAAGCCGTCGAGCTAAAAAGGCTCGGAGCCTCACGCATGAACAGAGAGCAGGATTTGGGCGTCGAAAACATGCGCCGCGCGAAGGAGTCGCTCGACCCATCGCATATGTACAGAAGGCATTTCGCAAAGCTCCGCCCCTGACGCAACCCGCGCCGAAGCGGCCGCACTCGGGCCGCATCCCGCCAGGGGGAAACCTCCCAAAGGCGCGGACAGCTCTTCCCCCCGGCCGATGCGTGCAGACGCTGCAAAAACCATTTGGAAGCGGAAAAACCTTGCAGTGGCGCAATTATGCGCCTATACTGACATAATATGAGATTAAGAACATGTTTTGCATTGGCAGCCGCCGCAGCTTTCTCCCTTTCGTGCGCGGGGGCCGGAGCGGAGGCGGACGAAGAAATCATGCGAATGATTCCGGACGACGCCCTGATTTTCGTAAGCTGCAAAAATATGTCCGGGGCCTTGTCGGAATACCTGAATTCGCCCGACACGAAGAAGCGCATTTCAGAAATGCTGGAAAAAGCCGGAAAGGGCATAGCAATTTACAATAAATATGTGGAAAGCGGCGAAAAAGAGGCCGCCGAAAACGTGCCAACGCTGGAAAAAATAACCCTTTTTAAAGAGCTGCTTTTATCGGTGCTGGAGCCGCTGGATTCGCTGGGAGGTGCGGCGTTTTATGCGGACGGAAAGCCGCTTGCGGTATTCTGGACGGACGCGGAGAGCCTGGAGAAAATACTCGGGCGCCTCAAGGGCATGGAAGAAAAGCTCAAGGCGTTTGGAGATGGCGGCCTTCCGGAAGGCATGAACAGCATATTGGGACGCCTCAAAGCCGGCGAGACCGTCGAATTTGAATTCAAGAGAAAATGGTCTGCCAGAATGCGCGGCGAAACGGTGTTCGCCTTCCCCTCCGCAGAACAATGCGGCGAATTCTTCAAAGAGGGGCGCATGGACGCCTCAAAAGACTTCGGCCAAAACGCGCTCGTAAAAAAGTACTCCCTGAAAAACCCCAACGTTCTCTTTTATACGGGTGGAATCGGCGAGATTCAGCGCTTCAGCCCGATAGCGGGCGCATATGTGCGCACATTTCTCAACCTGCTGGGAGATATAGCCCGCTCCGATGCCGAGTCCGCAATCTCCCCATTTAGCGCCATGAATAGCCCCATTTTATTCTCATACGCGGGAATCGGGGACGGGCGCGCCAGGGAGGCGATTGCCGCAAAGAAAAACATAATCCCCATCCGCAGGAAAGGCGGATCGGCCGCATGGCTAGACTCCGTTCAAGGCGCGCTCTGCAACTCCACAATAAAATTCACCCCCAATTCAGGAAACGCGATATTTTATAACGGCGACGAGATCGACCTGTTCGTATCAAAGCTGGCCCTGGACATGGCCCCAAAAGCTTCAGACAACCTGAAATTCAATTCCGCTCTCAATATTGAAGAATCCGGCGCAGAGAATTTTAAAATCGACCTTGAAGTTGGCGGGGCAAAAGTATTGTCCCACAACTCCCAAAATTTTGACGAGGCGATGTCTGCAATGAAGAAAGCGGCGAGAGCCTTTGAAGAAAAAAGAAACCTGGCAAAAGATCCCTACGCAGTAAGCTCCATTGCCCTATCCATGAAATTTGCTCCCGAAATCATCGCTTCCGCCGACTATTTCAGGTCCGAATACGAAAAAAAGCACAGCGCAAAAGCGGTGTTTTTCAAAAGCGAAAAATCTGCGGGGGATTTCGCAAAAAGTTTCCAGGCCCTATACGCCGCCGCCGAAGCTTCGGAATACGCCGCAAAAGGCTCCGGCATGGAAATAAAAATCCGCGCCTCCAACCCGAAAACGGTCCTTGCCGCAGACTGCGCAGAATGCCTGAAGCGCCTTGAAAGCGGGCTTGACGCGGGGCCTTCCCCAAGCGGACTGGAAAGCTTCCGGCGGGCAAGGGAGGCTCTATCGCCGGAAGCCGAACAGTTTCAGGTTGACCTTGCAGACTCCCCCGCAGGCGGCGAGATTCCCGAAGCTTCATACGAAAAAGGCAAGACGGACTTCAACCTCGCCATGGGCCTGAAAGCCGGGACCGGAACGGGCTTTTTCCGGGAGAACATTGTGGAAAACGGCGCAGTTGTGCAAAGGGGCATCTTAAAGCCCGAGCTCAATTTCCTCATATATATTACAAACGATTTCCCCAAAGATTCAAAAGCGGAAAACGCCGCGCCGGATTCGCCCGAAGCGGGCAAATAAGGGCGCGCTCCATGCCCCCTGCCCTGCGCGGTCGGGGCGCCATCCATCCGCTCGCCGCGCGCCGGAAATGCGCAGATGCTCAAAGCCCCATGACGGGGCGGATGCGTTCCATGCGCAAATTCCGCCCCGCAAAAATCCGGGCAGCCCTTCCGCACGCCAGGGCCTTACGGGGCGAAAACCTTTACGCCCTTCAGGTGCAGATACCCCGTTTTTTCCAGCATGATTTTAACATGGCGCGCCCTTTCCGGCTCCGCAAATTTGACGAGCCACCGGGTCTTTGCCACGTCCGAACGCCACGCCTTTCGCCACGATTTCCCGTCGTCTGACAGGAAAACCGATATGGGCGAGGTTCTGAAGGCGTTGTGGTCGGCGCGGTTTAGTATTTCAATTTCGCCTATCCTGCGGGATTCCCCCAGGTCGATGACTGCAAAGGGGTTTTTCTCCTCGCGGGTGTGGAAGGCAAACGCGCCCTCGGCCGTCGTGGTGAGGGTGTCGTTTTTGGGCGACCACTTTTCATCAATGGAGCTGTACGAGGTTTTCGCCCCGTTTGAAATCCACTTTCCGGAGGGCTTTTCGGCAAGCGAAGGGTCGATTATGTTCGAGCCTCCGGCCGCCCGAGCCGGGCCAGGCTCGGGCAGGGGCGCATACGCGGCCTCCGCGGCCCCCGCGCCTGCCGGCTTGGGGAGAATCCAGAACCTCCACGAAACCGAGCCTTTGAAGTGCGGCCTGTAAACGTCGAAGGTCTCCGGGCCGTGCGAGCCGTTCCCGACGCCCGACACCTTCCAGGCTATCCTGAGTTCCGAATCCGAATCTGCGGAAAGCTGGTACGGATGCGCAAGGGCCTTCATTTCGGCTTGGGAATTAGGAAGAAGCGCAAACGGCAGCGGCCCGTCGGCCGCCTTGAATACGGCCCCGAATCCGTCCGGGCCGCAAAGCGACATCCAGCGCGTCTCCTCGCGGTTTCCGGAATCCTGAAGCTTGGGGTACGGCTCGAAAAAGTCGGCGACGCCGGCGCGGTACAGGCCCACGTCCTCGCCCGTCATGCGGTCGTTGAAATTCCCATGGGGGCCACGCCCGAAGTACTCCGCCGCGCCAAGCTCGCGCGCAACCCCCATGCGCACGCCGACCCTCGGGAGGTCCAGCCTTTCGGGCGTCGCGTTCAGCTTGGTAGCGGACGCCGAAACCAGCACGCCCGCGCCGTGAATCTCGTAGGAAATTTCCGACTTGAAGCCGTCGCCGTCCGGGTTTGTCCAGAACTTTTCGCACACTATCCTAGGGAGCGGCGATTTCTCAAAACGCACGCTGCCCCGGACTTCCCTCAGGCTCTCCAGGCCGTACCTCTCCGCGTCGCGCATGGGGCCCTTGAGGTTTTCTATCCACGCCTGCGAGATGTCGAAGTCGAGCGGTTTTGTTATGACGGGGCGGCCGCCGAACTTGAGGGAGGCGAGGTTTGCGCCTTTCTTGTCGAACAAAAGCTCCCCGGACGCGCCACCCGGCAGGGAGAAGGCGACGCGCAGCGAATCCCGGCCGTCGTCAAACGAAGCCTTCGCCGCAGCCGGGGCGGGGCGGGGCGAAGGCGCCGAACGGCCCATGAACCGCTGCCATTTGGCGACAGTCCCGCCCTTTTTGGCATAGGGCAAATCCTCCCTCGCAGCGAACGCCAGCGTGTAAAAATACTCCGCCCCGCCCTCTTCGGACTCCGGAACCTCCGGCAGCTCGAGCGAAATTTCGCGTTCTTCACCCGGCGCCAGGGCTATCGGGTCCAGCTTTTTTTCAAGCACGCAGACCCCGTTTCTTTCAACCTTAAGCGATGCGTCGAACTCCCCCGCGTCGGTGTCGAAAAACTCGCTTTTCAGCCTCAGGCGCGACGGGTCTCCGTCCACATCCGAAAAGCGTATGTTCTGGTGGACGCTCTTTACTTCAAAATACTTCGGAGGGCATTCGCGGTCGGCGAAGATTATGCCGTTTAGGCAGAAGCTGCCGGAGGTCGGCTTCGTGCCCCAGTCGAGGCCGTGCGAGAGGAATTTCCCGCCAGGGCGGCCGGGAATCGGCAGGTAGAGCGACTGGTCCACCCAGTCCCAGAGATAGCCGCCGTTAAGCGAGGGGTCCGCCCTGAATTCGTCCCAGATTTCGCGCAGGTTTCCGGTGGAGTTGCCCATGGAGTGCATGTACTCGCAAAACAGGAACGGGCGCGTCTCGTTCTCCATCTTCGTCTGGTACCACCTTATGCGCGGGATGCCTCCGTACATGCCGCTTACAAAATCGGTCGGGCTGTTGAGGCGGCCGTTTTTGAGGGTTGCCGGGTCGCGCATTTCGGGCTCGGAGTGTATCGGGCGCGCAGGGTCGGCGGCCCTGGCAAAATCGAACATCGCCCTGTGGGAGCGGTTGAAGAAAAGGCCGTTTTCGTTCCCGAGCGACCATATTATGACGCACGGGACGTTGCGGTCGCGCAAGACCATGTTTTTCATCCGGTCGACGGCGGCAGGAACGAACCATTCAAAGTCGGTCGGAATCTCCTCGCGCAGCCCGTGCGTTTCAAAGTTGTTTTCGTCCATTACGGTCAGGCCGTAGCGCGAGCAGAGCATCAGGAACTTGTCGTCGTTCGGATAGTGGGCGGTGCGGACGGCGTTGACGTTGGCGGCGGCCATCAGTTCGGCGTCCTTTTTCATCCAGCTAAAGTCCACGGCCTTGCCCTTGTCCGGGGACCAGTCGTGGCGGTTTGCGCCCTTTATCAGCATGCGCTTGCCGTTCAGAAAAAGCGTCTTTTGGCGTATCTCGAACTTGCGGAACGCGTAGTCGGCGGACACGGCCTCAAGGGTTTTCCCGTCCGCGTCCGCAAGCTCCAGCACGAGGGTGTAGAGGCTGGGCCTGTCGGGGCTCCACAGGCGCACGCCGCGAACTTCCGCCTCGCCCGAAACCTCCGCCACGCCCCCGGGGGCCGCCTCCGGGACGGCGGCAGAAAATATGCGGCTGCGCGCCCCCGTGGAGTTGTCGACGAGCCACGCGCGCAGCTCCGCGCCTCGGGCGGCACGGCCCGATAGGTTGCGCACTGTCGCGGAAATTTGCATGCGAGCATCCTTCATGTCCGGGGAGAGCTCGTGCGGTGCGTAGTAGTCGCCAATGTGGAGCTTTGGGCGGGCGAGCAGGACGACGTCGCGGATTATGCCCATCATGTGGGGCATGTCCTGCATCTCGAAATATGCGCCGGTCGTAAACTTGAACACCCTGACTGCCATGGAATTCCGGCCCTTTCGGAGGAATTTTGTGATGTTGAACTCGGCCGGGGTGAACGAATCCTCCGAATAGCCGGCGAACTTCCCGTTCACATAGAGCTCAAAGCCGGTGCGCACGCCGCAGAAGCGGACGAACACCTCCCTGCCGTCCCAGTCCCCGGGGACTTCAAAGGTCCGGCGGTATATCCCCGACTGGCGGTGCGCCTCGGGCACAAACGGCGCGCGCGCCGCCTCCGACATCTCCTCGCCGCGCCTCTTGTGGAAGCCCGGCAGCCAGCGGCCCTCCTTGTCGAAAAACATTTCGAGGGTGATGTTGTTGTAGAAGACCGTGTCGTAGCCGCGCGCCTGCCAGGAGCAGGGGACGTCGATGCCGTCCCAGCCGGAATCGTCGAATGAGTCAGACATGAACGCCGGGTCCATCTCGTCCGGAGAATCCAGAAAGCGGAATTTCCACACGCCGTTTAGAAGCTTCGCAGAGGGGATGTCGTAAATATTTTCAACCCCGTCTGTATCCACGGGCGCCGAAGCCCCGTCGAGGGTGAAGTGCGGCACGAAAAAGGCGCGCGGCTCCTCCTTGTTTATCCTGAAGACCGAAACGTCGCTCCACGGGCGGCCCGGCCCCCCGTCGTCCGTCCCGTCGGAAAGCGCGGCCAGAGGAAGCGCGGAGATTATGGCGGCAAAGGCGGTTTTTATAAGATTCATGTCGTCCCAATTCAAACGGTTGAGGCTCCCATAAAATACACGCCCGGCGGGCCCTCAAGAAAAAAAAGCAAAGAGGCCGGCACGCGGCGGGCAAAAAAAGCTCCCATGCGGCGCCCTGCCTGCCGCCTGAACCGCCCGGCAAGGCGGCGCTAGAGGCCGAACCCGAACAGGCGGCAGGCGTTCACATGGCACGCCGCCTTGAACGCCCCCTCCGAAAGCCCCATGGCCTCCAGGTTTTTGACGGCGGCCGCAACCGGGGTTTCCGCCCCGGAGCCGAAAAGGATTGCCGAGCGCGGGACGCGCCCGCCGACCTCCCCGAAAAGCCCGGCCGGGAACGGGGACTGGCCCGCAGAAAAATAAAATCCGGGAAACGGGGCGCCGCCGCGCCTCGCAAGCGAAAAGAGAATCGAACCCCCCATGTCCGGAAGCACGCAAGCGAGGCCGTCCGGAAAGCCGCCCCCGCACGCTTCAGAGGCGAAGGCCGCCGTTTCCGCATCGCAAAACGCCGCCCCGCGCGAGGGGCCGGACGGGGTAAAAAATACCGGAACCCCCTCGCTTGCCGCGCGCTCCATGGGCGGCAGCAGGCTTTCCAGGGGGGCCGCCGGAAGGACGACGCCCGCAAACCCCGGAAGTCCCGAGGCTCGGGAAAATTCCGCCTCCCACCCCCCGCAAAGCGGCAGAAGCGCTGCAAATTTCAGGCGTTCAGGCGAGGCCGAGCACGCGGCGGAGTGGGCGGAATTGAGGGCTTCGGCGAGGCGCGAGTCGGAAAAGGCGGCGCGAGAGCGTGCGTCCGGCGCGCTCATTACGGCCGCAGAAATCCCGGAAGAGTCCATTGCAGAGAGCGCCGCAGCTCCCCCGGCCGCCCCCTCCGCCATCGGGGCGGATGCGTTCACAAGCGGCAGGCCGGAGGCAGAGTTTCCGAGAGCGCGCCTGACCTCCCTCGGGCCTGCCATGTTTTTGCGCGCCACAGCCGGCGCGGAAAGCGGCCTGAAAAGCGCGGCCGCAGCCGCAGCCGCAATGAATTTTCTTCTTCCGATTTTTTCCATAACAAAACCGCCCCGGCGGGCAGCCCGCCGCAATGCCGGAGCGCATCCGGCCCCGGCGGCGGGCCGCATTAAAATATGCGTAAAATCCTGCCCTCCCCCCGCCCCCCCGGCAAGGAAAAAAATCCCCCGAAAAAAACGTCCGGGGGCGGCGGGGGCGTTAAAATATTGTTGCCAAAAGGGCGAATCGCCGCAAAAGTTAACCCTCAAAAATTTACCAGATAAAAATATGGAAGAAAAAACACTAGTAGGAAATGTGTTGGTTGCTCAGTCCGGCGGCCCCACCGCGGTCATAAACGCAAGCCTTGCGGGCGTCGTAACTGAGGCGCTCAACCACGAGTGCATCGAGGAAATTTACGGCGGGCTAAACGGCGTCGAAGGCATTTTGAAGGAACAGATTATAGACCTGGCCCAGGAATCCCAGCAGAACATCCGCGGCCTGCGCTTCACCCCGGGCTCCGCGCTCGGCACATGCCGCTACAAGCTCACGAAGGAAAAGGACTTCCAGAGGCTCATCGAAGTCTGCAAGGCGCACAACATCCGCTACTTCTTCTATATCGGCGGCAACGACTCCCAGGATTCCGCAAACAAAATAGCAAGGTGCGCGGAAGACATGAACTACGAAATGCGCGTCATCGGGGTCCCCAAAACCGTTGACAACGACCTGCCCATGACGGACCACTGCCCGGGCTACGGCAGCGTCGTCAAATACCTCTCCACGATGATACGCGAGCTTGCGGCTGACCACGAGGGAATGGGCCACCACGACCTCGTCTCCATAGTCGAAGTCATGGGCCGCAACGCGGGCTGGATAGCGGCGGGAACCGCGATAGCCAAGCGCAAGAACATGATGGACGACCCCCCGCACATCATCCTCCTCCCCGAAGTCGCCTTCGACCCGCAGGCTTTCATAAATGAAGTCCAGACCTGCCTTTCCAAGAACAAGTACTGCCTCGTGGTGGCAAGCGAGGGCATAAAGGACGCCGACGGCAACTATCTGGCGGCCTCCGAAAAGCTCGACCAGTTCGGCCACGCCCAGCTCGGCGGGGTCGGCGAATACCTCCAGAACCTCGTGATGACCGGCCTTTCCGGCGTCAAGGCCCGCTCCTGCAAGTTCGGCCACGCCCAGCGCGCAGGCGCCCACTGCGCCTCGCTCACCGACGCGAATGAAGCCTTCATGTGCGGGCAGGAAGCCGTCAAGGCCGCCGTGGCCGGCGAAACCGGCGTGATGGTAGCCCTTGTGCGCGGCGACACCGACAAGTACTCGTGCGAGACCTCCCTCGTGGACCTCGCGGAAGTCGCAAACGTCGAAAAGGTTTTCCCGGCCAACTGGATAGGCGAAAACAGGATGTCCATAAGCTACCAGTTCACCCGCTACATACTCCCCCTCATCCAGGGCGAGGTGCAGGTTCCCTACGAAAACGGGCTCCCGGCCTACATAAGGCTCTCCAACAACATGGTGGAGCAGCTCCTTCCGCCCTACGAACTGTAATCTCAAAAGAGAAACCGCAAACAGGCGCCGGCGGCCGGGCACATCTGAATCCCCGGGCGTACCGGCGCCCGCCCATTTTGAACTGAAATGAAAAGAACACACACCTGCAACGAATTAAGGCTTGCCGACAAGGGCAAGGACGTGTCCCTCATAGGCTGGGTGGAATCCCTGCGCGACCACGGAGGCGTGCAGTTTCTGGACCTCCGCGACCGCGAGGGCATAACCCAGATAGTATTCCACCCGGGAAACGGGGCGCTTTTTGCCGAAGCCCAGAAGCTGAGGAGCGAAAGCGTGATACAGGTATTCGGCAAGGTGCGCGAGCGCGAAGCCGGAACCGCCAACCCGAACCTCCCCACAGGCGAAATTGAAATCGAGTGCGCCGACATGGTCGTCCACAACATCTGCGACGTCCTCCCCTTCCCGCTCGACGACGCCCACGCCGACAACGTGAACGAGGACCTGCGCCTCCAGTACCGCTACCTCGACCTGCGCCGCCCGCGCAACCTGAAGCTCCTGCGCATGCGCCACAAGGCCGCCAAGGCCATACGCGACTACCTCGACGGCGCGGGATTTACCGAAGTGGAGACGCCCGCCCTCTTCAAGAGCACACCCGAGGGCGCGCGCGAATTTCTGGTGCCCAGCCGCCTGAACCCGGGGACGTTCTACGCCCTGAGCCAGTCCCCCCAGCAGTACAAGCAGATGCTCATGGTGGCGGGAATCGAGCGCTACTACCAGATGGCCCGCTGCTTCCGCGACGAGGACCTCCGCGCCGACCGCCAGCCGGAATTCACGCAGGTCGACATCGAAATCAGCTTCGTCGAGCGCGAGGACATGTATTCGCTCATCGAAAACATGCTTAAAAAGGTCTGGAAGGACACCCTCGGCATCGACATCCCGACCCCCTTCCCGCGCATGGGCTACTACGATGCGATGAACCGCTACGGCGTGGACAAGCCCGACACGCGCTTCGGCATCGAAATCCAGGACTTCACCGAAACTTTCAAGAACTCCCAGTTCAAGGTGTTCTCCGCCGTTGCAAACTCCAAGGGCGGCGCGATAAAGGCGCTCAACGCCAAGGGCCTGGCCGACCTCACGCAGGGCGAGCTGAAGGGCCTTGAGGACGTCGCAAAGACCCTCGGGGCAAAGGGCCTGGCCTTCATCAAGGCGGAAAACGGCGCCTGGAAAAGCCCCATACTCAAGTTCCTCTCCGAAGCCGAGCAGAGCGAGCTCCGCGAAAGGCTCAATATCGAGGACGGGGACATCGTGTTCTTCGCGGCCTCCCCGTGGGAGCAGGCCTGCTCCATCCTCGGGCGCATAAGGCTCGAATGCGGCAAGCTCCTGCAAAAGCGCGGCAAGCTGGACATCCCCGCGGACCAGTACAACTTCCTGTGGGTCATAGAATTCCCGCTCATGCTTTTCGACGAAGACCAGGGCAGGTACGTCTCGGCGCACCACCCCTTCACAGCCCCCGTCGAAGAGGACGTGCAGTACCTCGACACCGACCCCCTCCGCGTGCGCGGCCAGCACTACGACATCGTGCTAAACGGCACCGAACTCGGCGGCGGCTCGATACGAATCCACCAGCCCAAAGTCCAGGAAAAGGTATTCAAGGACGTGCTCAAAATCCCCGCCGACATCGTCGAATCCCGCTTCGGCTACATGCTAAACGCCTTCAAGTACGGCGCGCCCCCGCACGGCGGCATAGCCCTCGGCTTCGACAGGCTCGTGGCGATTCTCACGAACCGCCCCAGCATACGCGACATCGTGGCATTCCCCAAGACGCAGAAGGGCCAGGACCTCATGGCCCAGTCCCCCTCGGCGGCGACCGACAAGCAGTTGCGCGACCTCAACATCTCCGTGACGCTTCCCGAAAGCTAGCCCGGCGGGCGGCGACCGGGATGCCCCAACCCCAAAGGCCCTTCCGTTTTCAGGAGGGGCCTTTTTGCATGTCCGAACGCCTCCCGCCAGAGCGGAAGCCCGCCGGAACTTCCCCCACTGCGCAGTTTTGCGGTTGACATTTCCGGCAGGCGGCATATCGTTTTATTCAGTAAAGAATTCCATTCCCTACCCCATATAAGATTATGAAGACTAAAAATATCATTGGAATATCGGCGGCCGCGGCGGGCGCGCTGGCCCTTGCTCCCTCCGCACTTGCAGCCGACTGGACTTCAGACACCGCGAAATTCTGGGGCAGCATGGGGTGGTATGAGACGGGCGACCCGTCGGCCACCGGCGTCCCCCAGCCCGGGGACAACGTGACAATAAACGTAAAGCCCGACTTCCCGATGGGCTTCGACGGCGCCTGGCAGGGCACGACAAAGTACGTGAACAATGCCACATTCAACGTCGTAGCCGGATACAACTGGCTCGCATGCCAGGTTTACCAGTCCAACACCGTATTCGACGTGAGGGGAGACTTCACCCTGAAAAGCGGCGTGGAATCGACTAGGCAGGAGCTTTTCGGAATATACAACAGGGAGGCCAACTACGAGCCCAAGCTCGCGGTGAAAGTCGGCGGAAACATGAGCCTTTCGAGCCTCACTAGCGTGGAAATTTCCACGACAACAACGAATACGGCCCTGTTCGGGGTGAGCACCTACGGGGGCAGCGCCCAGCCGCAGGACAAGAGCATGCTCTCATTTTTCACCGTCGCAGGCAATGTCGCGTTGAATAACAAGGCAATCGGCATAGCCACTGTCGGCGGGCAAAACGCCAATATCGGCGGCGTTGTGTCGTTCTCCTCGGCAAAAGACACCTTTTGGGGGAACGTCGGCTACGACGACGCCAGCACTGTCGAAGTCCAAAACATAAGCGTTGGCGGGCTTTCAAGCGCAGACGGCGTAGGCCGGATAATGAACTACCTGCCCGACGGCTCCGCGAAGAGCTCCGTCATAACCATAGCAGACTTCGCAGAAAAAGCCGAGGGCGCCGGGGCGGGCGGAACATACGGCGGCTCTATATCCACGGCGGTCGGCATCGTGATGGACTACGGCGGCGCCGTGCAGAAAATCATCGGCGAAAACACCTATACGGGCGACACCGTCGTCAAAAACGGCAGGCTCATAACAAGCGGCAACGCGAATTCCGCCGTCATTTTGCAGGGCGGCTCCTTCGGCGTTGAGGGAGGCACGGTAAAGAGCCTCGACATGTCGGCAGGCGGCGGGCTTTTCTTCGACCTCTCCGGGACGTTTGAAATCACTGTGTCAGACGCCATCGCATTCGACGCTGCGACATTCCTCGAAAGCCTCTCGTTTGCGGGCATAAAAGCCGGAAGCTTTGAGCTAATATCCGCCTCCGAGGCGGTATTTGCCGATTTCGACGGCGCAACTGCCTCGTATTCCGACGAAAACGGCGGCGCCCCGTGGGAGGCGGAATTTTCGTCGCTCGACGGCAAGACGCTGTCGGTCAGCTTCGTGCCAGAGCCCGGAACATGCGCGGCCCTGTTCGGACTCGCGGCGGCGGCCCTCGCCCTCGGCAGGCGGCGCCGGAACTGATAAAAAACCCAAAAAGGCGGCCCGGGCCGCCTTTTTTGCATTCCCGGCCCCGAAAATTTTGCGGGGTAAAATGGGTTGACATCAGGATGCAAAAATCCGTTAACATATGGTATATTTATATTAGTTTATGGACGAGCCCAAAACCAACCAGGCGCAAGCGGAAATTTCACGGAACTTCAAGGACAGCCCTTACAGGGGCGCGATAGAGGGCGCAATAAAATGGCTCAAAGACCGCCAGGCCCCGGACGGCATGTGGGTCGGGCCGCTTGAAACGAACTGCTGCATGGAGGCCCAGTGGCTCCTCGCGATGTACTTCATCGATTTCAAAGACCCGAAAGTGCCGGGCGTCATACAGTACATACTCGACCGCCAGAGGGAGGACGGCTCCTGGGACGTCTATTACAAGTCCGAACACGGCGACATAAATACGACCCTCGAATGCTATTTCGCCCTGCGCATCTACGGCTTCGACCCGGACGACAAGGTTCTGGCCAAGGCCCGCAAATGGCTTATCGCCAACAAGTGGCAGGAGCACATCAGGGTGTTTACAAAATACTGGCTCGCGCTGTTCGGCCAGTGGCCCTGGGCCCACACGCCGGTGCTTCCGCCCGAAATATTCTTCCTGCCGAAGTGGTGCCCGTTTAACATTTACGACTTCGCCGCATGGGCGCGCGCCACAATGATGCCCATAGCCATCCTCACCGCGCGCCGCCCCATAAAGGAGCTTCCCGACAGGCTCCAGCCGGATGAGCTCTTCCCCGAAGGGCGCGACAAGGTGGACTACCGCATGCCAAACCGCTCCGAAAGCGTGTTCAGTTGGTCGAACTTCTTCATGAAGCTCGACAACATGCTCCACGGCTACAACCGCCTGCCCGTCAAGCCCTTCCGCGAAGAGGCCATAAAGCTCACCCTCCAGTGGATACTTGAGCACCAGGACGAGGACGGCGCGTGGGGCGGCATACAGCCGCCGTGGATTTACGCGATAATAGTCATGCACGTGGAGGGATTCGCTCTCGACCAGGTGAACATGTCGCGCGCCATAGACGCCTTCAACCTGCACTGGCAGGTCAAGCGCGGCGAGGGCACGATGCTCCAGGCCAGCGAAAGCCCGGTCTGGGACACATTCCTGACGATGATAGCCCTCATGGATTCGGGCGAGACCCCGGGCACAAGCCCCGAGCTCATAAAGGCCCTCGACTTTGTGCTCTCAAAGGAAAACCGCTATTACGGCGACTGGTCCGTGAAGGTCGGCAAGAAGGTCGAGCCCTCCGGCTGGGCCTTCCAGCGCGCAAACAATTTCTATCCGGACATCGACGACGCGGCGGTGGGCATAATAGCCCTCAAGAAAATCCAGAAGCTCCTGCCTAGGGAAAGCGAGCGCTCCAGAAAGGTTGACGCTGCCCTCCGCAGGACCATAAACTGGATACTCGCAATGCAGTCCAAAAACGGCGGCTGGGCGGCATTCGACCGCGACAACACGCGCGAAGTCGTCACAAAGATACCCTTCTGCGATTTCGGCGAAGTGCTGGACCCCCCGAGCGCCGACGTAACCGGCCACGTCGTCGAAGCCCTTGCCATGTGCGGCTTCTCCCGCAACCATCCGGCAATCGAAAAGGCCCTGAAGTTCATATATTCCGAGCAGGAGAGCGACGGCTCGTGGTTCGGGCGCTGGGGCGTCAACTACATTTACGGCACCGCCGCAGTGGTCCCCGCCCTGATGGCCGCCGGCGACTCCAAGGATTCGCCCGCAGTCAAAAACGCCCTCGAATGGCTCGCCTCAAAGCAGAACGCGGACGGCGGCTGGGGCGAGAGCGTGGCCTCCTACATGGAGCCGAAGTACGCAGGCGGCGGCATTCCGTCAACCGCCTCCCAGACGGCCTGGGCGCTCACCGCATTCCTCGCCGCGGCCGACCCGGCATACGACGAAATAGTGAGGCGCGGCTGCTCCTTCCTGACTTCGACCCAGAAGCCCGGCAATTCGTGGGACGAACCCTACTACACGGGCACCGGCTTCCCCGGATACGGGCTCGGGGCAAAAATCGACCTCAGAAACGGCAAGCCCCTCCCGCAGGGCAAGGAGCTGGCGCGCGGATTCATGCTAAACTACAACTGGTACCGCCACTATTTCCCGCTGACAGCCCTGGGCAGGGCCGAGAGGTATTTTCAATGACACCCAGGGGTCTCCCGCACTCATGCGCGAGGCCCCGTTTTTTTAGAATTCCGTTAGCAAAATGCAAAAGGCGAAATCATCATCAAAAAAAGTGCTGGGCATCGACATAGGCGGCTCCGGCGTAAAGGGCGCCGTGGTGGACACCTCCACGGGCGAAATGCTCACCGAACGCATCCGCGTGCCCACCCCGAAACCATACAGCCTTGAGGGCCTTCTGGACGCCATCGACGACGTTGTAAAGACCCTCAAGTGGACGGGTAAAATCGGCTGCGGCTTTCCCGGGGTGGTGCGCGCCCAGGTCATAGAGTCCGCCCTCAACCTCGGCGCCCCGTTCATAGGGGTCAACCTGGCCGAGGAAATCGGCCGAAGGTGCGCGTGCGAAGCGTGGGTCATAAACGACGCCGACGCGGCGGGCACTGCGGAAGTGATGTTCGGGGCCGGGCGCGGAAACGACGGAGTAGTCCTGATGCTCACCGTGGGGACCGGCATAGGCGCCGGGCTTTTCACAAGGGGCGTGCTCGTGCCGAACATGGAGCTCGGCTCGATAAAGATGCGCGACAAGCGGACGGGGAAGATGGTCATAGCCGAATCCCTGTGCTCCGACGCGGCCCGCAAGAAGTACGACCTCAAGTGGGACGTCTGGGCGCAGCGCTTCAACAAGTACCTCCAGTACATACACTCGCTCGTCTGGCCCGACCTCATAATAATAGGCGGCGGCATCTCCTCAAAGCCGGAAAAATTCTTCTCAAAGCTCGACGTCAACTGCGACCTCGTCCTCGCCCGGCTCGAAAACCGCGCGGGCATAGTCGGCGCCGCGTGCGAGGCCGCGCGCAGGATATAAGGCAGGGCCGCCCCCCGAACTTTTGCGCCAGGCTGCCGGGGAAATCCCCCGCAGAGAGCGTGGCTTCATGCCGCCCTCTCTCCGCGCGTGGAAAGACCTCCGAAACCCCGCCCTATCGCGCCTAAAATCCCGAAGCGGAGCAAGGGAGGCGCGGGCGGCATCGCGCGGAGCTTCCCAAAGCGGTGCGCCAGCCCCGCCCTTTTCAGCCGGATGCGGCCACTAAGCCCGGGCAAAGCATGCATGGGCGCGGAGCCGGGACGCCGCCCCCGAAGGGCGGCGGATGCCGGCATGCGCCGGGCCTAGCGCACGTAGGGGGAAGTGGGGGTTGACGCCTTTTTAAGCCCCGCCACAGTGCCGGAATAAAGCAGGTATCCGCCGCCGTCGCCGCCCGTCGGCCCCAGTTCGACAATGTTGTCGGCGAGCCTTATAAAGTCCGGATGGTGCTCGATTACTATCACGGTGTTTCCGGCGTCGCGCAGCTTGAAAAGGAGCTTCAGGAGCTTTTCGATGTCGTCCCAGTGCAGCCCCGTGGAAGGCTCGTCGAGGATGTAGAGGCTCCGGCCGTTCTGCCTTTTGGAGAGTTCAAGCGAGAGCTTTATGCGCTGCGCCTCCCCGCCCGAAAGCGTGTTTGCCGACTGCCCGAGGCGCACGTAGCCCAGCCCCACGTCCTGGAGGGTCGCAAGCTTTGCGAGGATGTCCGGGTGCGCCCGGAAAAGCCCGGCGGCCTCGTCCACGGTAAGGTCCAGGACTTCGGCGATGTTGAGGCCCTTGTAGCGCACCTCCAGGGTCTCGCGGTTGTAGCGCCTGCCCCGGCAGGCGGGGCATTCGACGTAGATGTCGCCAAGGAACTGCATGTCGAGCGCGACGTACCCGTCGCCGCCGCAGTGCTCGCACCTTCCGCCCTTGACGTTGAAGCTGAAACGCGAGGGCGCATACCCGCGCGCGAGGGCCGCCGGGGTCTTTGCAAAAAGCTCGCGCAGCTTGTCGAATAGCTTGGTGTATGTGGCGGGATTGGAGCGCGGCGTGCGGCCTATCGGCGACTGGTCCACGCGGACGCACTTTTCAAAATGCTCCAGGCCCTCTATGCCCCCGTGCGCCCCGCAAAGCTCCTTCGCCCCGTTCAGCGTGCGCGCGGCGGCCTTCGCGAGAATCTCGTTTACGAGGGTGCTCTTGCCCGAGCCGCTCACCCCGCAGACCACGGTGAGCATCCCGACGGGGAACTCCGCCGTGATGTTTTTCAAGTTGTGCTCCCGGGCCTTTTTCACGCGGATGACGCGCCCGTCGGGCTTCGGGGCCGGGGAGAATTTTTCGAGCCTCGCGCGCCCGGAAAGGTACGCGCCGGTGCGCGATTCCGCCGATTTTGCGCATTCCCCGACCGTTCCGCTGAACACGACGCGGCCGCCCGCGTCGCCCGCCTTGGGGCCGAGCTCTATTATGTAGTCGCTCTCCCTTATGGCGTCCTCGTCGTGCTCGACGAGTATGACGGAGTTGCCGCCGTCGCGGAGGTTTTTAATGGCGCCGATGAGCCTGCCGTTGTCGGCGCTGTGCAGGCCGATGCTCGGCTCGTCCAGAACGTAGGCGGCGCCGACAAGCTCCATGCCGAGCTGCGCGGCAAGCCTCGCCCTGCGCGACTCCCCGTTTGAAAGCGTCGAATACTCGCGGTCGAGCCTCAGGTAGGAGAGCCCCACCCTGTTTAGGAAGTCCAGCCTGTCCCGCAGGCCGCCGACAGCCTCGGAGATTTCCGAAAACCGGCCTCCGGAAAGCCCTCGGACAAATTCGAGGGCGCGGTCGACGGGCATGGCCATGAAGCTGTCGTACGAAATCCCGCCGACAAACACGTTGCGCGAGCGGGCGTTCAGGCGCGCCCCGCCGCAGTCCCGGCAGACGCTCGAGACCTGGTAGGCGGCGAGCTTGACCGTCATGGCGTCGCTTGCCCCGTGCGAGTAGTACCAGTCAAGCTCGGCGAGGACGCCCCCGAAGCGGAACGGCTCGCGCTTCCTTCCCCTGCCGCGCCCCCGGATGTCGAACGTCCGCTCCGGGTCGCCGTGGAGGATGAACCGGCGCACGTCCTCCGGCAGGTCTTTCCACGGGGTTTTGCGGTCGAACGGGTACTGCTCTGAAAGCTGCTTTAAAACGGAGTTGCGGTGCATTATAACATAGCGCGAGCCGAGGCGGTAGGGCTTGAGCGCGCCGTTATAGACGCTCTTTTCAGCGTCGGGGACCACCAGGCGCTCGTCAAAGCTCATTACGCGGCCTATGCCGCCGCAGGACGGGCACGCCCCGTCGGGATGGTTGTGCGAAAATGAGCGCGGGGTTATGTCCTCATAAACCGCGCCGCATTCGGAGCACGAAAGGACGGTGGATAGCGTCTTTTCCCCCGAAATCCCGTCCGCCTCGTAGGCGAGGACCGCGCGCCCGCCGCCCTCGCGGAGGGCCAGCTCCAGCGAGTCGGCGATGCGGCTGCGCGCCGACGCCGATATCTTCAGCCTGTCCACCACTATGTCCACTGACGACACGGCCTTCAGGGCCTTTTCCGCCTCCGGGGAGTCCAGCTCTACGACGGTCCCGTTTACACGCGCCCTCTGCCAGCCGCGCCTGCGCAGCTCCTTCAGGGCCTCGGCTGCCACGGACTTCCTGGCGTCCACATAGCGGGCCAGAAGGTGCGCCCTGGCCCCCTCCGGGAGCGAAAGGATTTCCCCGACGCATTCGTCGAGGCTGCGGCGCTTGACCTCGCCGCCGTCGGCAGGGCACTTCTGGACCCCGGCCACGCACCAGATGAGGCGGGCGTAGTCCGCGATTTCGGTCGCAGTCGCGAGGGTGCTGCGCGGGTTCGTGGCCGCGCTTATGTTCTGCTCGACGGCGATGACGGGGGGCAGGCCGCGGATATAGTCGACGTCCGGCTTGCCGATTGCGCCCAGCACGCGCCGCACGTCGGCCGAAAGGCTTTCGAGATACTTGCGGTATCCCTCCGCGTAAACCGTGTCGAAGGCCAGGGACGACTTGCCGGAGCCGCTGACGCCCGTCACCGTCACTATTTTTCCGCGCGGGATGTCCGCGTCTATATTTTTAAGGTTGTGTTCGCGCGCCCCGCGCACTTGAATTACCTCGTCCATTTTGCAAATTCCATTTATAAAAGCAATGCTGTCGCCATTTCAGAAAAAAACCGCCGCCTTCGCGATAACCTGCGTTTCCGTCTGCGCAATTCTGGCTTTCGCCGTACTGGTGGTTGAGCTTTTCGGAGCTTTCCTGGAAAAGTTTAGCCTCGTGGTATGGCCACTTGCGACGGCGGCGATTCTTTCCATTATAATAAAGCCGATTATAGATTTCCTGTCAACAAGGCTCGGCATGTCGAGGACTTCCGCGTGCGTCGCGACCTCCGCAGCCCTCGCGGTCGTCGTTTCGGCGGCGGCCCTGCTGCTTCTGCCAAGGGCCGTTTCGGAGCTGATAGCGCTGGCGGAAAGCCTCCCGGGGGCGGTGCGCGAGGCGGCGGCAGGCATCGCCTCCGCCCATCCCGAACTGCGCGACAAAATAACGGGGGCGGCGGCGGCCCTGCCCGTCGAGGACTTCGCCCAAAAGCTCGCGCACGGCGCCTCGAAGATACTGTCGCAGTCCCTGAAAACGATAGTGGGCGCAACAAACTTCGCAATAGGCGCGGCGGGGGCGGCGGCGGCATTCGCAGTGGTGCCCATCTACCTTTTTTACATGCTGATTTCCGAGAAAAGCTCGCTTTCAAACATAGAGCCCAACCTCTCCTTCCTGCGCCCGAAGCACCGCCGCGACATCGTGTTTTTAATGACGCAGTTTGCAGAAATCATGGCCACATTCTTCCGGGGGCAGCTCCTGATAGCCCTGCTCATCGGCATAATGCTCAGCCTCGGCTTCGGAATAGCCGGCATAAAGTTCGGATTTCTCATAGGCTTTTTCGTGGGCGTCATAAACATCGTCCCCTACCTCGGAACGATTATAGGCCTTGCGACCGTCCTGCCGCTCGCATACCTGCAAGACGGCGGCGGCATCGTGCTGGCGGCGGCGGCGCTTGCGATATTCTGCATAGTCCAGCTCATCGAAGCCTACATCCTCACCCCAAAAATCATGGGCAACCGCACGGGCCTCCACCCGATGACCATCATCTTTTCCGTATTTTTCTGGGGCACGGCCCTCGGCGGAATGCTGGGCATGATACTGGCCATCCCGCTCAGCGCATTCGTTGTAGTAATTTGGAAGCTCATAAAAGAGCAGTACCTGCCCGAAATATTCCTCGAGCGCGAGGACGGAAACGGAACTCGGAAAGGCTCCGAATAAAAAAACGATTTTTTTAAAAATAGTGCTTGATTTTTAAAAATAACTTACGAGAATAGCATACATAAACTAAAAAATTTCCTCCCCCCATCATATATAAAGAAGAGCCCGCCAGGTAACCCCTGCGGGCTCTTCCCATTTGCACCTGCCGGCAAATTTCCGCAGGGCGCGGCTATGGATACGCGTCGGATTCCGGGCGTTAACTGCAAGCCGTCAGGCGCAAAAACTGTTGCGGCGCAAAATCGAGGGGTTTGAGGCGTTTTCCCCTGCACCTATGCAAAGGCTTCGGCGGGCGTTCATGCGCATATGCCGAAACAAAAAACATCCGGCACAGCATTGAAGCGGCGGCGCGGATTCCGCCTTGAAATCATTTTGCGCAAGAAACGCCGCAGACGGAACGCCGCAGCCTGTTTTCAGCCCATTTCAGACATTCCAAGCTATGGCGCATTCTTTGTTATTTCAGAAAGCTCCGCCACCCTTTCAGGAAATGCCATAACCATGCGGCCCCCAGCGTGCAGGCAGCATATCACACCATCCATTCCCCTCCCGCCGGCACGCCGCGCACCGCCCGCAGGCAACCCGGAAATTTCGGCGCACCCCAGCCCATTCGGGATTTGCCGGCTTGCCGCCAAAAAGCCTTCCGCCGCAGATTCGGATGCGGAAACACTTTTAAGAATCACGGCGCCCTGCGGATTTTAGCCTCTCCCAAAGGCCAGCCGCGCAGACAGCGCCTCCCCTGCCGCGCCCGGCAGAAAACGCGCATGATACGCCCCCGACTCTACACCGCGCCGCTCCCGCATCCCCGACGGAGCGCTCCGCCCTTGCAAGCGCCACGCGGGAAAATTTCGTTTCCCCAAGCCATTCGGCCGGAAAGCGCACCCCAAATGGCACTCTCCCCAACGCCCGCCAGGCGGAGGGAATGCGGGCCAGAGAACGCGCGCCGGCAGGTATCTTTTTTGCAACAAAAAGCTTTACATTTTCCATGCAAATAATATTTCTAATTGCCATTATGAATATGAAGAAAACATTGGTAGTATCTGTTTCAGCGCTTCTCATGTCCCTCTCGGCTTTCGCATGGACCAAGACGACGGAGGGCGAGGGAAATCTCGGGCGCATGTTCGTCTCCGTCGACGGCGGCGCGCAGTTCAACAAATATAAGAATCTGGACGGCGAAAAGTTCGACAAGGTTTCGGGCGTCGCCGCCATCGAATTCAACGTTCCCGTCTTCAAGCCCGGAGTGAACGCTTTCAAGGACATTTCCTGGATGGGCGTCGACCTCAACGCGGCCTTCAATTTCGCGGGCGGCGACATTGTAAACGGCGCCAGCCTCCTCTCCTACGGCGTGCAGGCTTCGGCGGTTCCCTACCTCAACTTTGAAACCGGCTGGAAGTACTTCCAGGCCATCAAGCCCTTCGCCTTCGGCAGGGCCGGATACCTCTGGAACGAATACGGCAACGACTTCTCTTCCGACCAGAACTACTTCACCTACGGCTTCGGCGGCGGCGTGGAATTCGTAGTTTCCGAAACCTTCTCCGTGACCGGCGTATGGGCCTGGAACGGCAATGCCGAAAGCGGCGTTCCGATTTACCAGACTGTTGGCGCGGAAGCCACCTACTGGGCGAATTCCATGATGGGCTTCTCCATCTTTGCCGAACACAACTTCGGCGCGGATTACTCCGGCTTTGAACACAAGCACGGCGACACTTTCGGCGTGAAGTTCAAGATTGGCTTTGCCCGCTAAAAAAAGCGCTCACTTTGGAAAAAGACGCCGCATCCCGGCGTCTTTTTTTTATCCCTGAAGCAGGGGAAAGCATCCGTTTTATGCGCCGATGTTTTCCAAACCCCGCTTCATTTTTCAAAAACCGCTCTTAACGCCAGGAGTGTGAAACGCTGGAATTTAGGAGAAAAAATCCGGCAAAAAACAGGGCATAAGGGCATCCAAGAATACGCCCCCAGAAAAATTCACCGCACGCCACAATCAGACGAAAGATTTCCAAGCGCATAAAAATATTCAGGAAACGCCCCACCCTCCCCAGAAGGCAAGTCCAATGCCGAAGGCCCGAAGCAGTCTAAAAGGCCGCCGCGTCCCCCAGCCTCACCCGTCAAAAAATCCATTCGATTTCGGCCCCAAGGCGACGAATTTTCCCGCCATGCAAAAGCCCGCGCCATAGCGGCAAGAAAATCCGGCAAGACAATCCAAAGACAGGACATTCCGAAAGCGCGCGCCGGAAATATTGCCACACACCCGGCGCGGGGCAGGCTCCCGCAAAATCCGGACGCTCCCCGCAAAAACGCAATATGACCGGAGCGCGCCGGTTCGCAAGATGGGCAAAACCGTCCCGAAGCATCCGTGCGGATTTCACACCCCAAGGCGGCGGCGGGTTAAATGCCGAAGCGGGAAAATCGCGCGGCTTTCGCAAACGAACGGCAACCGGACGGCATTTTTCCCGACAGGAAATCCGCTTCATACGCCGCCTGTAATGCGGGCCGGGGCGCAGGGCTTTCAATTTGAAAGGCGGCACGAATGCGGAAGGCCGGGCAAAAGACGCGTCCCCGGGGGATGCGCAAATGGGCGGGCCAAATCAGAGCGCAGCGTAGAGATTCAAGTCGTAATCGCAAAAGCCCGGAACGTAGGCCTCAAAGGTTGAATCGTATGCCTCCAGGGCGGAAATCTCGCTGTCTATCTGCGCAATTTCGCCTGCTATCGCCCGCGCGCCGGAAACATTCCGAGCACCCGGGGCAAATGCCAGAAACGCGAACGCGGCGCACGCAGCCGCAGCGAAAACGGGGGAGAACGACTTCAAAAGCTCCGCCCTCCTTGCGCTTCTTGCCTTTGCCATTACAGAATCCGTGAAGGACGGGGACGCGGACGCGACCTCCGCCGCAAGCAGGCTGTCCGCGAGCGCATCGGCCGCATCGCACCTTTCAAGCTCCGAAAAAAGCTTTGCGTCGAAATCTTCAGAAACCGAGACGTCCCTGCGGGCAATCAGGCTTTCAACGAGTATGTCTGCCTTTTTGTAATCCATAACGAATCACCTTTCCATAAGGGCGGCCCTGAGCGACGCTCGGGCCCTGTGTATCCACGTTTTTACGGCGCCGACTGTCGCGTCCATCGCGGAGGCTATCTCCTCGTATGAAAGCTCCTGCTGCTTTAAAAGCAGTATGGCGGTGCGCTGGTTTTCCGGAAGCGATGCCACGGCGCGGCTGAAAATTTCCTCAATCTCCGCAATCTCCAGCCCGGAATCGGGGGATGCGGGGGCGTCCAGTTCGGGGTTTATCTCCACGCCCTGCGGCCTGCGCGCGCTCTGGCGGCACTCGTTTATGAGGACGTTTCTGGCTATCTGAAAGAGGTAGGTCGAAAGCTTTGCGCGGGCCTCGTAGGAATTGCGGGCCCGGTAGAGGTTTATGAAAGCCTGCTGGGCCAAATCCTCGGAGGTGGCGAGGTTCCGGGTTGAGCGGTAAAAGAAATTGACAAGCGGATTTTTCCATTTTTCCACTATCATTCTGAATGCGTGCTCGGAGCCCTGCGCGGCCTCGAGCATCAGCATGGAGTCCCCGTCGCCCGGGAAGCCCCGACTTTCGGCCCCGGAGGCCGGCGCATGTGAAGAAATCCCTTTCATTGCCGAGTATGACGCAGACATTTTCAAAAAGTTGCAAAATTTTTGAAAAAAAAACTGGATATGTTGAAAAAAGATGCTAGGTTTGGTCGCTTAATTTTCAATTAAAAACCCATAAGGAAACAAAAATGAGCGGATTAGTAGCATGGTCTTCAAGAGCAAAGCGCAAGCCTGTAAGGAAGGCTGCGGGCAAAAAGCCCAACGCGCACAGACAGCGCGCCCTGGCCTCCCGCAAACGCAAGGCTGCCGAATGCGCCGCAAAGGCCGAAAGCAAAGCCCGCAAGGCTGAAATTGCGAAGGCCGTCGCCGAGCAGAACGCCTAAGTTCCGCCGGCCCTTCAAAAAAAACTTGCAAAGCTCGGACGGGGGCGTACTTTGTTCAGCTTTCATTTTTCAAATACAGAAGAAACATTTAGGAGCTCGATTTTATCATGGCAAGAGTATGTTCAGTAACAGGCAAGCGTCCGGTCAAGGGCCGCGTAATCATCCACAAGGGCCAGAGCAAGAAAAGCGGCGGCATCGGCTTGCAGCTTGTAAAGCAGAATAACCGCGTTTTCAAGCCGAACGTCCAGCGCATACGCGTCCGCCTCGAAAACGGCCAGGTCAAGCGCATGTGGGTTTGCACCAAGGCCATCAAGGCCGGCCTCGTGGAAAAGGCCTAAAGCCTTCCCGGCTAAAAAAGCGCCGCGCTTTTTGCGGCGCTTTTTTTGTGCCTTCATCCCCCGCCCCTTACGGAGACCCGCGTTTTTTGCCCCCCAACGCCTTTCCAGTTTCTGGCGCGTCGCAAACCGGCAAAGCGCCGACCCCGCCATCTATTGGCGCGCACCTCCCACTTTATCCTGCGAAAAATCCCGAAAGCCGGCATGAAAAAGCCGAAGAGAATCCCGGATGCGGGGAACTGTCCAGAGGCCGCAGGCCCAATCTGCCCGGCCCCGCGATTTCAGGTAAAGCGGAAATACGGGGGGATTGTTCCGCACTCCGGCTTTCTGAATTTTTCCGGCTCCTCTGCAAATACCGCCTGACTTTTCGCCTCTTTCAGGACATTTAAACCCATGCCATGCCTCCCCGAAAGAACGCCGATTCCGGAATAGCGCGTACTTTCAGACAAAATAAAAAAGAGGATTTCAGGCAGGCAAAAGCCGCACCTTAAAAGTAAAAACCGCTATGCGCATGTCCGCCCCCAGCCGCCGCCCGGAAATTTGGGTTCAGAAAACGCTTGCCTTCCGGGGGGGCCGTTTGCGATTATGCCCACCCATATGGCAGAGGGTTATCAGGTCATAGCGAGGCGCTACCGCCCGAGGCAGTTCGACGAGCTGGTCGGGCAGGAGCACATCGTGCGCACGCTCAAAAACGCGATAGAGTCCGGCAGGATAGGCCACGCGTACCTCTTCGTAGGCCCCCGAGGCACGGGCAAAACCACGGTGGCCCGAATATTCGCAAAGGCCCTCAACGCCGAGGGCGGCCCGAACGTCAGACCCGACAACGAAAGCGGAATCGCAAAATCAATAATGGACGGCACGTGCATGGACGTCGTCGAAATCGACGGCGCGTCAAACCGCTCCATCGACGAGATACGCCAGTTGCGCGACGACTGCAAATATTCCCCAACCGTCTGCACCTATAAAATTTACATAATTGACGAAGTCCACTCCCTGACCCAGGACGCATTCAACGCCCTCCTCAAAACCCTTGAGGAGCCCCCGCCGCACGTCAAATTCATATTCGCCACAACCGAAGCCCACAAGGTTCTCGGGACGATAACTTCCCGCTGTCAGCGTTTTGAATTCAGGCCCATCCCCGAAAACCTCATAGCGGGGCACCTCGCCCGCATCGCCGAGTTGGAAGGCATAGACGCAACCGAAGACGCCCTCAAGGCCATCGCCCGCCTGGCAAACGGCGGCATGCGCGACGCCCAGAGCATACTCGACCAAATGATATCGTTCTGCGGCAAAAAGATTGGGGCCGAAGACGTCGTTTCGGTTTACGGCCTGGCCTCCCCCGAGCGCATCACCGAACTTTCAAACCAGATGGCGGCCGGCAACTACGCGGCCGTGGTATCGTCCGTGGACTCCCTCATTTCAGACGGGTGCGACCTCTACCGGGCCCTTTGCGACCTCCAGATACACCTGCGCGAGGCCATGCTGGAGTCATTCGGCTCCGGATGGCACAAGTTCGGGGAAAAGCAACTGAGCACCGAACAGATAATGAGGATGCTCGACGTGCTCCAGGGCTCTGAAAAGTCGCTTAAAAGCGGGCTTTCCGAGAGGGCGAACTTCGAGGTCGCCCTGCTCAAGGCGGTGGAGCAAAGCCGGACTAGGGCAATAAACACCTTGATAAAGGAACTTGAAAAATTGTCGGGGACTCCACGAGCTGTCTCTTATACACATCTGACGCTGCCGACGACTAGTCGAGTGTAG
>ERZ1026946.41-NODE-41-length-71277-cov-39.692202_pt1 | contig 71277 bp, 72 predicted proteins | sample MGYA00519460_ERZ1026946 | MGnify/ENA primary metagenome ERZ1026946 (study PRJEB26926, sample SAMN06164620) | human gut metagenome | biome: ENVO:00009003; feature: ENVO:2100002; material: ENVO:00002003 | host: Homo sapiens | place: USA | collected 2012 ...
CGACCTGCGCCGCCCGAGTCCGGGCGGCTATTGCATTTTCCTGACGCATTGCCATTCGGCAATAGCTCGCAAAATCCAATCAAAAGGCGATTCGAGAAACCGCCGTTCAAACGGCGTAGCCCCTGGACCTTCGATGCTTCCGCATCGTGTGTCGACCTGCGCCGCCCGAGTCCGGGCGGCTATTGCATTTTCCTGACGCATTGCCATCCGGCAATCGCTCGCAAAGTCCAATCAGGAGTTGATTCAAGAAACCACCGTTCAAACGGCATAGCCCCTGGACCTCCGATGCTTTCGCATCGTGATGCGACCTGCGCCGCCCGGGCTCGGGCGGCTATTGCCTTCCCCTGACGCATTGCCATTCGGCAATAGCTCGCAAAGTCCAATCAAGAGGTGATTCAAGAAACTACCGTTCAAACGGCATAGCCCCTGGAACTCCGATGCTTCCGCATCGTGATGCGCCCCGCACCGCCCGAGCTCGGACGGCTATTGCATTCCCTTTCCTTTCAATAAAAAGAATTTTGCCGCAAAGTCCGCTTTCTGCTCCGCAATCGCGCGCTCTCTCTTTTCCATTTTGTCCGGAGTATATTAAAAAAGTTAGGGCGCCCCCGCCGGATGCCGCCCGATGTCATGCAGAATATTCGGAGGAAAGTTCCGCACTTTCTGTGCCGCGCGGCATTGCGAGTCGCAGACGGAGAGGGCGGAGGATTTGGCGCGATAAATCCGGGATTCAGGCGTCCAATTTGTTTGAAATATGGCTTGATTCGCACGTTCATATGTGTAAATTTCCACAATTTTAGAATTTAAAAGAGTGATTTTCCTATGGCCGAGAAGAAGAACAGGGGTCCGCACCAGGCGAAGAACAAGCCGGTTTTCGCAAACGAATTCAGCGCCGTCACGGGCGGGAGCGTTTTGAAGGTTTCCGACCCCAATGCGCCGTCGGCCGACGAGCGCAAGACCGTCATATTGGACGAGGATTTCGAGGGGCTCGAGTTTGAGGACAAGGCCTGGCTTTACTGGAGGCGCAACAAGAACTTCATTCTCAGCCTCATAGTGCTTGCGTTTGCGTTCGTTCTGGGCTCCAACGCGTGGAAGTTCTACGTTTCCAGCCAGCGCGAGGCGGTGGCCTCCGAATTTGCCGCGGCCGATTCTTTTGACGCAAAGAACCAGTTTGCCGCCGCAAATGTAAACACTCCCGCCGCCGGCATTGCGCTCGTCCAGAATGCGGACGTCCTCTATAAGGAGGGCAAGTTTTCGGACGCCGCGAAACTTTATGAAACGGCGGCCGACTATCTGAAGGGCGGCTCCCTCTACGGCAGGGCGGCGCTCGGCAACGCCATGAGCCTGCTGAAGGCGGGCGGTCTGGAGGCCGGGAAGGCGGCGCTTGAATCCCTCGCCGCGAACCAGTCGGCCGGTGTGTATTCCGCCGAGGCGGCCTACCATCTGGGGGTGCTCGCCTTCGCTTCCGGCGACAGCGCCGAGGCCAGGCGGCAGTTTGCGCTCGCGGAGTCGAATCCGCGGGCGGGGGCGTGGGCGGAGCTCGCCAGGCGGTACCAGTCGCGCATGTAAGGCTCCCGTCCGGAGGCTCTTTTCAGTATCTGTTTTTTGCGGGCGTTTCTTCGCTTCGATTTTTGCCAAACCGCCGGGTTTTCATGCAAAAAAACCGGCAAAACGGTGCGGCTTTCCGAAAAATCGAAAATTTTGAAAAAAAACGTTGACGAGCCATATAGGTTTGTTCAATTTTTTGCCCTTTATATTGAAAAACGTCGGCGTGTTCGGCGCATTTCAGTTGTCTGCCCCGGTAGCTCAGTGGTAGAGCACGTCCTTGGTAAGGACGGGGTCGGCGGTTCAAGTCCGCTCTGGGGCTCCATTTGAAGTAATCAATCCAAAAAGAGAAAAATCATGTCGAAAGAATCATTCGTAAGAACGAAGCCGCACGTCAACGTCGGCACCATCGGCCATATCGACCACGGCAAAACCACGCTCACGACCGCCATTCTCGCGGTTCAGGCTGGCAAGGGCCTCGCCCAGTTGAAGTCCTACCAGGACATCGCCAAGGGCGGCACGGTTCGTGACGCAACCAAGACGGTTACCATCGCGGTTGCCCACGTTGAATACGAAACGGAAAAGCGCCACTACGCGCACGTCGACTGCCCCGGCCACGCCGACTTCGTCAAGAACATGATTACGGGCGCTGCCCAGATGGACGGCGCAATCCTCGTCGTTTCCGCCGCTGACGGCCCGATGCCCCAGACCCGCGAGCACATACTTCTGGCCCGCCAGGTCGGCGTTCCCCAGATCGTCGTCTTCCTCAACAAGTGCGACCTTCTCGACGACCCGGAACTTCTCGAACTCGTTGAAATGGAAGTCCGCGACCTCCTCAACAAGTACCAGTACGACGGCGACAACATCAAGATAATCCGCGGCTCCGCCACGCAGGCCCTCGAAGGCGTCGAATTCGGCGTCAACTCCATCGGCCAGCTCATGGACGCCATCGACTCGGAAATTCCCGAACCGGAACGCCCCGTCGACAAGCCCTTCATGATGAGCGTCGAAGACGTGTTCTCCATCACCGGCCGCGGCACCGTCGCGACGGGCCGTATCGAACGCGGCGTTGTGAAAGTCGGCGAAGAAGTTGAAATCGTCGGCCTCGGCGACACGATGAAGACGACCATCACCGGCGTCGAAATGTTCCGCAAGCTCCTCGACCAGGGCCAGGCGGGCGACAATGTCGGCCTCCTCCTGCGCGGCATCGAAAAGAACCAGGTTCAGCGCGGCCACGTTATCGCCAAGCCGGGCACCATCAAGCCCCACACCAAGGCCAAGGCTGAAATCTACGTCCTCACCAAGGACGAAGGCGGCCGCCACACGCCGTTTTTCACGAACTACCGTCCGCAGTTCTACTTCGGCACGGCTGACGTCACCGGCACCTGCACGCTTCCTGAAGGCGTCGAAATGGTCATGCCCGGCGACAACATCTCCATCAACATCGAGCTGCAGAAGCCCATCGCGATGGAAGCCGGCCAGCGTTTTGCAATCCGCGAAGGCGGCCGCACCATCGGCGCGGGCCGCATAAGCGAAGTCATCTCCTAAGGGGGATTTTTGAATTTTGTGCCGGAAGCCGCCGTCTGCGGCTTCCGGTGCGGAATTTTTTTTATTTTTTTTGCACCACAGGGGTGTAGTTCAATTGGTAGAGCAACGGTCTCCAAAACCGTGTGTTGGGGGTTCGAGTCCCTCCGCCCCTGCCATCTTTTTTAAGTCAGCGCAGCATAAATATAACAGACATGGCTAATCCGTTCGCAAAAGTAAGGCAGTTCTACAAGGAGACCAAGGTTGAGCTCAAGAAAGCCAACTGGCCTAATGCAAAGGAGATAAGGTCTTCGATGGTGGTCGTTTTTGTGGCCATACTGCTCCTCGGCGCCTTCGTTGCCGTCGCCGACTTTTCGATTTATAACGTGGTGAGCCTCTGCACCGAATTCGCGAGCGGAAACTAATTCCGGAGGGATACCGATATGTCGTCCGAAACCGATCTTAAGAAGTGGTACGCGGTGCAGGTCCGCTCCAACATGGAAAACAAGGCCGTGGAATCCCTGAAGATGCTCATCGATCTTGAGGACATGGGCGACCTCATTTCCAAGGACGACATCCTGATGCCGACCGAGACCGTCTCGGAAGTCAAGGGCGGCAAGACCACGACCCGCCAGCGCAAGCTCTACCCCGGCTACATATTCGTGCGCATGAAGCTGTACGACGAGGACGAAAACTTCCTCGAAGCCGGATGGTATTTTGTAAGGCGCGCAAACGGCGTCATCAATTTCATGGGCGGCGACAAGCCCACTCCACTGCGCAGGCGCGAAGTGGACGAAATGTTCGCGCAGATTGAAAAGGCCAAGGGCGTCGTCCGCCCGAAGGTGGACTTCGCCGTCGGCGAGCAGGTCAAGATTACGGACGGACCCTTCCTCAACCTCTCGGGAGTCATCGAGGAGGTCGATCCGGAGAAGGGCAAGCTGAAGGTGAGCGTTTCGATATTCGGCCGCTTCACCCCGGTAGAGCTGGAATACAGCCAGGCTTCGCGCCTGGAAGACTAGGATTTTTTATTACGCACGCCTCGTAAAGTGTCTAAGAAAATATTAAAGGAAATACGAAATGGCTAAGAAAATAGTTAAGCAGATCAAGCTGCAGCTCCCCGCCGGCGCCGCCAATCCGGCTCCCCCGGTGGGTCCCGCCCTCGGCGCCGCCGGCGTGAACATCATGGGATTCTGCAAGGAATTCAACGCCCGCACCAAGGACCAGAACGGCATGATCCTCCCCGTGGTTATCACGGTTTACCAGGACAAGTCCTTCACTTTCATCCTCAAGTCGCCCCCCGCCGCCGTCCTCCTGAAGAAGGCCGCCGGAATCGCGACCGCTTCCGCCAAGCCGAACACCGACAAGGTGGGCAAGGTCACCAAGGCCCAGATTGCCGAAATCGTCAAGCTGAAGCAGAAGGACATGAACTCCATCGACGACGCTGCCGCCGCAAAAATCATTGCCGGCACCGCCCGCTCCATGGGAATCGAAATTGTTGACTGATTTGCTGCGCGCCCGGCGGTTTTTCCGCGCGGGCGCGCTTTTCCCGCCCTCCGGGGCTCAAAGAATTCAATTCGCGGGACGACGGTTTTCCCGCGCGGAGGGAGGCCCTCCGGAACAACCGAAACCGCACTGCAATCGCAGGAGACTAGACAGTCATGGTTAAAAGAAGCAAAAGATACAGGAGCGCGGCCGAAAAGGGCGGGGCGGAAGCCAAGTCCCTCTCCGACGCCGTAAAGACGCTCGAAAGCATGCCCAAGGCGAAATTCGACGAAACCGTCGAACTTTCCTTCAAACTCGCGGTGGACCCGAAGCAGTCGAACCAGATGGTTCGCGGCACGGTCCGCCTCCCCAACGGCAGCGGCAAGACCGTCCGCGTGGTGGTGTTCACCGAGAACGCCGAAGCGGCCCTCAAGGCCGGCGCCGATTTCGCGGGCCTTGACGACATCCTCAAGAAGATTGAGGGCGGATGGATGGACTTCGACGTCGCCATCTCCACGACTTCCGCCATGAAGGAAGTGCGCAAGGCTGCGCGCGTCCTCGGCCCCAGGGGCCTCATGCCCAACCCGAAGAGCGGCACGGTGACAGACGACGTGGAGTCGGCCATAGCCGAAGTCAAGGCGGGCCGCGTCGAATTCAAGATGGACAAGACCGCCAACCTGGCGATAGTCATCGGCAAGCGCAGCTTCTCCGCCGAAAAGCTCGAGGAGAACGCAAGGGCTGCCATGCACAGCCTCGTGGCCGCCAAGCCCGAAGCCGTCAAGACCAAGCTCGTGAAGTCCGCGGCGCTGAGCTCGACTATGAGCCCGTCGGTGAAGATCGCCCTGAGCGAAGTCGGAGAATAAGGAGACACCACCACATGAGACCGGAAAAACAGTATCTCGTTGACGAAGCGATAGCGCGCATCTCCGCGTCCGACTTCGTGTTTTTGATGAATTTCACGGGCGTCACAGTTGCCGCCGCAGCCGAATTCAGGGCAGCCCTGAGGGCGGTAGGCGCGGAATACCACGTCGTGAAGAACTCGATTTTGAACATCGCAGCCAAGGAGCGCGAGCTCCCGGACTTCTCGGAATTCCTGGAAGGCCCGACGGCGATAGTCAGCGGCGGCGACGCGGTGACCGAAGTTGCCAAGGCCATCGTCGACTTCCTCAAGAGCCGCGACCGCGCCGACGTCAAGGTTGCAGTCCTCGACAAGAAGCTCCTCAACAAGGACGAAATCGAGGCCCTCAGCAAGCTTCCGAACCTCGCGGGCATGCGTTCCCAGATGCTCAGCCTCTTCCTCATCGCCTCCGCGCAGGGCATACTCAACGTCCTCAAGGCCAAGAGCGAAAAGGAGGAGGGCGCCGCGGCTCCCGCCGAGGCCTGATAAATTCAGCAATTTGCCCCCGCCGCGTTTCCATGCCCGGCGCGGGGCGTAAAAATCAACAAGGAACAAGGTTAGGGGGAATCCCCTTAAACGACACGAAAGTGCGCTAACCGTTCAAGGAGAAAAAACATCATGGCAGACATAACAAAAGAACAGGTAATCGAATTCCTCAGCGGCCTGACCGTTCTGGAAGCAGCCGCTCTCGTCAAGGAGCTCGAAGAAAAATGGGGCGTGACCGCGTCGGCTCCGGTTGCGGCAGTCGCAGTTGCGGCGGGCCCGGCGGCGGCGGCTGAAGAGCAGACCGCCTTCGACGTCATCCTCGAAAACGGCGGAGCCAGCAAGATCAACGTCATCAAGGAAGTCCGCGCCATCACGGGCCTGGGCCTCAAGGAAGCCAAGGAGCTTGTCGAAGGCGCCCCCAAGACCATCAAGGAAGGCGTCACCAAGGAAGAAGCGGCCGAGATCGAAAAGAAGCTCAAGGACGCCGGCGCCACGGTCAAGATCAAGTAAGCTTTTGGCGAACATATCGTCAATCCTTTTCACGGAAAGCGGGGCCCCCTCTTGCGGGGGCTCTGCTGTCCGTTTTTTCCGTTTATAAAAAGTCCGCACAAACGGAGCGCGCGCAATCCGCAGTCGGCAAATTACACAAATTCCGAAAAATATGTCTGAGCGAAAGAACTTTGGAAAACTGAGGGAGATAATACCCCTTCCTAATCTCATTGAGAATCAGGTGAAATCCTACGCCGATTTTCTGCAAAAGGACGTGCCGCCTTCCAAGAGGGATATGATAGGCCTGCACGCCGTGTTCAGCGAAGTTTTTCCGATAGAGAGCTACGACGGCAAGACGAAGCTCGAGTACGTATCATACAGGGTGCAGGGCCCGGATAAGACCGAGGTCGAATGCATAAAGGAGAGCACCACCTACGCCGTAAAGCTCTACGTCACCCTGCGCCTGACGGAAGAGGACCGCTCCCAGGACGCCGAAATCTACATGGGCGAGCTCAACATGATGACGACGCGCGGATCGTTCATCGTAAATGGCGCCGAGCGCGTCATAGTAAGCCAGTTGCACCGAAGCCCCGGCATATGCTTTGAGGAGTCCATGCACACCTCCGGCAAAACCCTTTACTCCTTCCGCGTCATTCCCGACCGCGGCACGTGGATAGAGGTGCAGTTCGACCAGAACGACCTGTTGTACGTCTATATCGACCGCCGTCGCCGCCGCAGAAAGTTCCTCATAACCACCCTCCTCAGGGCCCTCGGCCACTCCTCCGACCAGGACCTCATGAAGCTCTTCTACGACGTGGAGGACATGAGCGTAAAGCGCGCGCTCTCGCTTGAAACAATTTCAAACTACGTGCTCGCCGAGCCCGTCACCGATCCGGCCAAGGGCAAGGTGCTCCTCAAGCAGTACGAAACCCTCACAAAGACCGCCGTCCAGGAGTTCAAGGACGCCAAGATTGAGGAGTTCAAGGTCATCGACACCACGGTCGACGAGGGCGCCATCGTTCGCGCGATGAAAAAGGACCCGGCCCGCAACAGGGACGACGCCCTCAAAATCATCTACAAGCAGCTTCGCCCCGGCGAACCTGTCAACCTCCAGAGCGCCACGTCGCTTTTGCGCCGCACCATGCAGGACCCGAAGCGCTACGACCTGGGCAAGGTGGGCCGCTTCAAGCTCAACCAGAAGCTCGGGCTCAACACCCCCCTCGAACAGCGCGTCGTAACCAGCGAGGACATCGTCGAGGGCACCAAGTACCTCTGCCGCCTAAAGCGCGGCGACGGAATAATCGACGACATCGACAACCTCTCCAGCCGCCGCATACGCACGGCCGGCGAGCTTCTGGCCAACCAGTGCCGCATCGGCCTCGCCCGCATGGAAAAGATTATACGCGAGCGCATGAACATGACCGAGCAGCAGCCGATGGAAACCCCGAACCCCTCGCGCCTCATAAACGCGAAGGCCATGACGACGGTCATCCGCGACTTCTTTGCCAGGAACCAGCTCTCGCAGTTCATGGACCAGATAAACCCCCTTTCGGAGCTCACCCACAAGCGCCGTCTCTCGGCCCTCGGCCAGGGCGGCCTGAGCCGCGAGCGCGCGGGCTTTGAAGTCCGCGACGTGCACCCCTCCCACTACGGGAGAATCTGCCCGATTGAAACGCCTGAAGGCCCGAACATCGGCCTCATAAACTCCCTCTCATCCTACGCCCGCATAAACGAGTTCGGCTTTATCGAAACTCCCTACCGCAGGGTCGAAAACGGGAAGGTCACGGACAAGATAGAGTACCTCTCGGCCGACGCCGAGGAGGGCAAGGTCATCGCCCAGGCAAACTCCGAGGTGAAGGACGGCAAGTTCGTCGGCCGCGTCACCGCGCGCAGGGGTGACGAGGTTTTTGAAGCCGACCCCTCCGAGGTCGACTACATGGACGTCAGCCCCAAGCAGCTCGTCTCCGTGGCGGCGGGCCTCATTCCCTTCCTGGAACACGACGACGCCAACCGCGCGCTCATGGGCTCGAACATGCAGCGCCAGGGCGTGCCGCTTCTGACTACCCAGGCCCCGCTCGTGGGCACCGGCATTGAGGACCGCGTGGCGCGCGACTCGAAGACCGTGCTCGTGGCGGACGGCGACGGCGTAGTGGCGAGCGTCGATGCCACGCACATAATCGTGACCCCCGACGGAAAGCTCCCCAAGAAGAGCGAGGGCAAGTACAAGGCCGACCCGGACAAGGGAGTCTATGTTTACGAGCTGCGCAAGTTCATGCGCTCGAACGCCGCAACCTGCTTCAACCAGAAGCCCGTCGTGGCAAAGGGCCAGAAGGTCCGCCTGGGGGACGTGCTGGCAGACGGCGCGGCCACCGAGGACGGCGAGCTGGCGCTCGGCAAAAACGTGCTGGTGGCCTTCATGCCCTGGAACGGGTACAACTTTGAGGACGCCATACTCCTCTCTGAAAAGCTCATCAAAAACGACGTTTTCACCTCCATCCACATTGAGGAATTCGAGGTGACCGCGCGCGACACGAAGCTCGGCCCCGAAGAAATCACGGTTGACATCCCCAACGTCGGCGAGGAGGCCCTCAAGAATCTCGACCGCAACGGCGTCATACGCGTCGGCGCGGAAGTCAAGCCCGGCGACATACTCGTGGGCAAAATCACCCCCAAGAGCGAGACGGAACTGGCTCCGGAAGAAAAGCTCCTGCGCGCCATATTCGGCGAAAAGGCCGCCGACGTGAAGGACACCTCACTGCTCGTGCCCTCCGGCACCCAGGGCATCGTCATGGACGTCAAGGTCTCCACGAAGATCGACGGCGAAGACGAGAAGATGAGCGAGAGCGACCAGAACCGCCAGATCCGCAAGATACGCGAGGAGTACCGCGAACAGACCGACAAGCTGAAGGACGAGCTCACCGAGGCTCTCTCCAACGTCCTCCTCGGCGAAAAGATTCCGCTCGACGTCCGCAATTCGCAGACGGGCGAAGTCATAATCCCCGCCAACCGCAAGATTACAAAGACCCTTCTGCGCCGCCTGTCGGCCATTTCCAAGAACATCGACATCGACCCGTCGCCCGTGCGCATCAAGATAATGGAGATTATCGAGGCCCACCAGCGCCGCTTCGACGAGGTTGACAAGGAGTGCAGGCGCAAGGAGGACGCGGTCCGCAGCGGCTCGACTTCCGAGCAGAGCGTCATAAAGAACGTCAAGGTTTACATCGCGGCCAAGCGCAAGATACAGGTCGGCGACAAGATGGCGGGCCGCCACGGCAACAAGGGCGTCGTTTCGCGCATAGTCCCCGAGGAGGACATGCCGTACCTCGAGGACGGCACGCCCGTTGAAATCTGCCTCAACCCCCTCGGCGTTCCCTCCCGAATGAACGTCGGCCAGGTTCTGGAAACCCACCTCGGGTGGGCCTGCAAAAAGCTCGGCTTCAAAATCGCAACCCCGATTTTCGACGGCATAAGCGAGGAGCGCATACGCGGCTACCTCAGGGAGGCCAAGCTGCCCGAAAGCGGCAAGTGCAGGCTTCTGGACGGCCTCACAGGCGAGTATTTCGACCAGGATATCGTCGTCGGCTACATCTACATGATGAAGCTAAACCACCTCGTCGCCGACAAGATTCACGCCCGCGCAGTCGGCCCGTACAGCCTCATAACCCAGCAGCCGCTGGGCGGCAAGGCCCAGTACGGCGGCCAGCGCTTCGGCGAAATGGAAGTGTGGGCGCTCGAAGCCTACGGCGCGGCCTACACGCTCCAGGAGCTTCTCACCGTCAAGAGCGACGACGTCCAGGGCAGGACCAAGATTTACGAGCAGCTCGTCAAGGGCGACAACTCGCTTCAGGCGGGCACGCCGCAGTCCTTCAACGTGTTGATGAAGGAAATGCAGGGCCTTTGCCTCGACGTTAAACCGCGCAGCCGCGACGACGAAGAATAGGAGGGATGTCTATGGAAAATTTGGAAGAAAAATCAGCATCTGTCGAAAACTCGACCGCGCAAATGCGCGAGGTCATGGGCATCACGAAGGACGCGGGCTTCGACTGCGTCTCGATAGGCCTCGCCTCGCCGGACACGATACGCTCGTGGTCGCGCGGCGAAGTCAAGAACCCCGAGACCATCAACTACCGCACCTTCAAGCCCGAGCCGGGCGGCCTGTTCTGCCAGAGGATATTCGGCCCGATGCGCGACTACGAGTGCGCCTGCGGCAAGTACAAGCGCATACGCTTCAAGGACCAGGTCTGCGACCGCTGCGGCGTGGAAGTCACCACTAGCCGCGTGCGCCGCGAGCGCATGGGCCATATCGAGCTGGCGGTTCCCGTCGCCCACATATGGTTTCTAAAGAGCATGCCCAGCCGCCTCGGCCTGGTGCTCGACATGACCGCCAAGGCCCTGGAGAGCGTCATCTACTACGAGAAGTACGTGGTGACCGACCCGAAGAACACCTCGCTTGAATACATGCAGTTCCTGACGGACGAGGAGTACCAGAAGGAAATCGACGCGGGCAGCGAGTTCGAGGCCAAGATGGGCGCGGAGGCAATCCGCGACCTGCTGCGCAACCTCAACCTCCCGAAGCTCGCCACCGAGCTTGAGGAGCAGATGAAGGCGACGCGCTCCAAGCAGATAAAAAAGAAGCTCGCAAAGCGCCTCAAGCTCATACAGGGCTTCATCGACAGCGGCACGCGCCCCGAGTGGATGATTCTCGAGGCCCTCCCCGTCATCCCGCCGGACCTGCGCCCGCTCGTCCCCCTGGAGGGCGGACGCTTCGCCACGAGCGACCTCAACGACCTTTACAGGCGCGTCATAAACCGCAACAACCGCCTGAAGAGCCTCATGCACATGAAGACTCCCGATGTGATTATTCACAACGAGAAGCGCATGTTGCAGGAGTCCGTCGACGCCCTCTTTGACAACGGCCGCCACGGCCGCCCCGTCACCGGTGCCGGAAACCGCGCCCTCAAGTCCATTTCCGACATGCTCAAGGGCAAGCAGGGCCGCTTCCGCCAGAACCTACTCGGCAAGCGCGTCGACTACTCCGGCCGCTCCGTTATCGTCATCGGCCCGCACCTCAAGCTTCACCAGTGCGGCCTCCCCAAGAAGATGGCCCTCGTCCTCTTCGAGCCTTTCATCATACGCCGCCTGAAGGAGCTGGGCTTCGTGCACACCGTCCGCTCGGCGCGCAAGATGATTGAAAAGCGCTCGCCGGAAGTCTGGGACATCCTCGAGGAGGTCACGGAGGGGCACCCCGTGTTCCTGAACCGCGCGCCGACCCTGCACAGGCTCTCCATCCAGGCGTTCGAGCCCGTCCTCATCGAGGGCGACGCGATAAGGCTGCACCCGCTCGTCTGCGCCGCGTTCAACGCCGACTTCGACGGCGACCAGATGGCGGTCCACGTCCCGCTTTCGCTGGAGGCCATAATGGAGGCAAAGCTCCTGATGCTCGCCTCAAACAACATCTTCTCGCCCTCCTCGGGCAAGCCGATTCTGACGCCCTCCCAGGACATCGTTCTGGGCGTGTACTTCCTAACCTACGAGCCGGCCGAAAAGGCCCAGCCGCTCACCGTCAAGCGCGGCGGCAGGGACGTGCAGGTGCGCCCCGTGCCGCTCATGAGCTCCGTCAAGGAGGTCGAGTACGCCAAGGCCGAAGGGCTCCTGCACTGGCACGACTGGATAGACTTCGTAAACCCCGACTTCGGCCGCAAGACCATATTCGGCAACTCCGAAAAGAAGATAATCCGCACGACGGTCGGGCGCGTCATATTCAACACGATATGGCCGAGGGAAATGGGGTTTGTGAACTTCCAGGTCGCCAAGGGCAAGCTCGGGGACCTCATCCTCAACACCTTCAAAATCTGCGGCAAGCGCGACTCCGCGCCCGTGCTTGACTCCCTCAAGGCGCTCGGCTTCCGCACGGCGACCCTCGCCGGCATATCCATCGGTATCGGCGACATGGACATCCCCTCCGAGAAGGTTGGAATCGTCAAGGACGCCCGCAACCGCGTCAAGGAGGTCGAAAAGGAATACCTGCGCGGCACGATAACGAAGGACGAGCGCTCCAACAAGGTCATCGACATATGGAACGTCGCAACCGACGCCATAGCAAAGAAGGCCTTCCAGAACCTTTCGACCCCGAAGCCGCGCAGCGCCGACGGCCGCCAGTACATAAACCCGGTTTACGTGCTCATGGACTCCGGCGCCCGAGGCAACAAGGCCCAGGTGCGCCAGCTCTGCGGGGCCCGCGGCCTCATGGCAAAGCCCAACGGCGAAATCATCGAGCGCCCGATTCTCTCATCGTTTCGCGAGGGCCTGAGCGTCCTTGAATACTTCATCTCGACCCACGGCGCCCGCAAGGGCCTGGCTGACACTGCGCTTAAGACCGCTGACGCCGGCTACATGACGAGAAAGCTCTGCGACGTGGCAATGGACGTCATCATCACCGAGGACGACGACGGCAACCGCGACGGCATCTGGAAGGAGTCCATCTACGACGGCGACGACGAGATGGTGCCCCTCTTCGACCGCATTGTCGGCCGCTGCTCCTCCCTCGACATCAAAAACCCGCAGAACCCGAGCGAAGTGCTCGTGCGAAGCGGCGAGATGATAAGCGAGGACGCCGCCAGGAAAATCGTCGACAGCGGCGTGGAGCGCGTCAAGGTCATGAGCCCGCTCACGCACCTCAAGCGCAACGCCATATGCGCCCGGGCCTACGGAATCGACCCCTCGACGCAGAAGCTCGTCGAGCGCGGCACGGCAGTCGGCATCATTGCTGCGCAGTCCATCGGCGAGCCCGGCACGCAGCTCACCATGAGAACCTTCCACGTCGGCGGCATCGCGCAATCGACGAAGGCCCCCGAAATCCGCGTTCATAACGACGGCTTTGTGAAGTACGAAAACCTCCGCCCCGTGCCGATTTCCGAGGGCGTCAACGTCGTGCTTGGCAAGACCGGCAAGGTCTCAATCGTGGACGCAGAGGGCAGGGAGCTGGAGGACTACAAGATGGTTGCCGGCGCAGTCGTCATGTTCCAGGACGGGGCTGCGATACGCAAGGGCGACCTCCTCTGCCAGTGGGACCCGCACAACATCCCGATTCTCTCGGAAGTCGGCGGCATCGTGAAGTTTGTCGACATGATTCCCGGCGTCACCGTCAAGAGCGACCTCGACCCCTCGACCGGCCGCCACGCGACGACCGTCGTGGACCACAAGGAGGACCTCAACCCGACGATAGCCGTGTACGCCAACAAGGGCGACGAGCATCCCATAAAGACTTACGCCATCCCGACCGGCGCACAGGTGGCCGTCGTGGACGGCAGCCCCATCAAGGCGGGCGCGTTCCTCGCCAAGACCCCGCGCTCTGCGGCCAAGACCCACGACATCACCGGCGGCCTGCCGCGCGTCGCGGAGCTGTTCGAGGCCCGCAAGCCGCGCGAGTCGGCGGAAATGTCGAAGATTGACGGCATCGTGAAGTTCGGCCCGACCCGCAGGGGCAAGAAGCTCCTCAAGGTCATTCCGCGCGAATCCTACGACAAGAAGAGCGAGGAGGGCGCCGAAGAGCACCTCATCCCGCACGGAAAGCACATCACCGTCCACCCGGACGACGAAGTTCGCAAGGGCCAGCCGCTCACCGAAGGCAGCACCGACCCGAACGAAATGCTCGAAATCCTCGGCGCCCCTGCGGTGCAGGAGTACCTCATCTCCGAAATCCAGAAGGTTTACCGCTCCCAGGGCGTCACCATCAACGACAAGCACATCGAGGTCATCGTTTCGCGCATGCTCCGCAAGGTCCGCGTTTCCGACCCCGGCGACTCCGACTACTTCTGGGGCCAGCAGGTTGACAAGTACGACTTCATGGAGGAAAACAGGCGCATCGAGGAGGCCGGCGGCAAGCCCGCTGAGGGCGAGCCGATTCTCCTGGGCATCACGAAGGCGTCCCTCGAAACCGAGAGCTTCATCAGCGCCGCCTCCTTCCAGGAGACCACGCGCGTCCTCACGGAGGCCGCGACGCTCGGCAAGGTTGACGACCTCGAGGGCTTCAAGGAAAACGTCATAATGGGCAACCTCATCCCCGCCGGCACCGGCCTTCTCCCTTACAGGAAGATAAAGGTCAGGGCGGACAATGGCGAGGACGGCGGCAACGTCGACTATTTCGTCGACGAAAGCGACGCCCATGCGCATTCCCACGCCCACCCGCACGGGGCGGACGCGCAATAACTTAAAACGCCCCGGCCCCCGCGCGCAACGCTGCGCCGCGGGGGCCGGTTTTTTCCAAAAAAACAAAAATTAAACTTGCCAGCGGGAGGGCAAGATATAAATTCCCCGTTTTTCTATATATAAGATTAAGAATTATGCCTACTATTAATCAATTAGTCCGCAGGCCGCGTGTAAAGGCCGTATCCAAGACGAAGGCGCCGGCACTGAAGGCCAATCCTTTCAGGCGCGGCGTCTGCGTGCAGGTGATGACCCGCACGCCCAAGAAGCCGAATTCGGCTATCAGAAAGGTCGCGAAAGTCCGTCTGACTAGCGGATATGAAGTAATCGCCTACATTCCCGACGAAGGGCACTCCCTCCAGGAACACAGCGTTGTAATGGTCCGCGGCGGCCGTGTGAAGGACCTTCCGGGCGTCCGCTACCACATAGTCCGCGGGGCTCTCGACTGCACGGGCGTGGAAAAGCGCCGCCGCAGCCGCTCCAAGTACGGCGTCAAGCGCCCGAAGGCTGCAAAGAAATAAGCATTTTTAGGAGACACATCAATGTCACGCAGACACAGAGCAGTTAAGAGAGAACGCACTCCCGACGCGCGCTACCAGAGCGCCCTCGTCAGCCACCTCATCAACATGGTGATGGAACGCGGCAAGAAGTCGGTTGCGGAACGCATAGTTTATTCGGCCATAGAGCGCGTGAGCGAAAAGCTCGAGAAGGGCGACCCCATCGACCTCCTCCTGGGCGCGCTTGAAAACATCCGCCCCAAGCTCGAAGTGAAGAGCCGCCGCGTCGGCGGGGCCACCTACCAGGTTCCCGTGGAAGTTTCCTTCGAGCGCCAGCAGACGCTCGCCTTCCGCTGGCTCATCGCCTCCGCGAAGGCCCGCAAGGGCGTTCCCATGGCCGAGGCCATGGCTTCCGAAATAGTGGACGCCTACAACAACACGGGCTCCGTCGTAAAGAAGCGCGAAGACGTGCACAAGATGGCCCAGTCGAACAAGGCCTTTGCGCACCTGCGCTGGTGATTACCCTCAGCTAGAGAGCAAACCAAATGGCTTTATCAGAAAAGAATTCCCCCAACAGGGCGAAGCCCCTCGAATACACGAGAAACATCGGCATCTCCGCGCACATCGACGCGGGCAAGACGACGTGCTCGGAACGTATTTTGTTTTACAGCGGAATGGTCCACAAGCTCGGCGAAGTGCACGAAGGCACCGCCGTCACAGACTGGATGGAGCAGGAACGCGAACGCGGCATAACGATAACTTCGTCGGCTATCTCGTGCAACTGGAAGAACAAGGTTGGTCTGTTCGCAGGCATCGATCACCAGATCAACCTCATCGACACTCCGGGACACGTTGACTTCACGGCGGAAGTCGAACGCTCGCTGCGCGTTCTCGACGGCGCCATCGCCGCGTTCTGCTCGGTCGCCGGCGTGCAGCCGCAGTCCGAGACCGTATGGCGCCAGATGAACAAGTATTCCGTCCCGCGCCTGGCCTTCATAAACAAGATGGACCGCACCGGCGCCGACTTCTACGGGGCCGTCAACGACATCAAGGAAAAGCTCAACGGCAACCCGCACCCCCTCTATCTGCCGATTGGCGCGGAGGCCAACTTCAAGGGCCTCGTGGACCTCATCCAGATGGTTGCGTACGTCTATGACGAAAACGACCCGCAGGGCATGAAGTACAATACGGTCGAAATTCCGGCCGACATGCTCGAAAAGGCCAAGGAGTACCGCCACGCCCTCATCGAGGCCATCGCCGACTTCGACGACGAAATCATGGAAAAGTTCCTCGACGGCGTCGAAGACTTCTCCGACGACGAAATACGCCGCGGCGTGCGCAAGGCCACCATGACCCGCCAGTTCGTCGGCGTCATTCCGGGCTCCGCGCTCAAGAACAAGGGCGTGCAGATGCTTCTGGACGCAGTTGTCGACTACCTCCCCAGCCCCATCGACGTGCCCCCGATCAAGGCGTACGCCGAGGACGACGAGGACTCCCCGTCGCTCGAAATCGTCGCCGACGACTTCGCGCCCCCGACCGCCCTCGCGTTCAAGCTCTGGGCCGACCCGTTCATCGGAAAGCTCGTATTCATCCGCGTTTACAGCGGCTGCGTAAAGAAGGGCATGACGTTCTACAACCCGCGTTCCCGCAAGACGGAGCGCATCTCGCGCCTCGTCCAGATGCGCGCGGGCGACAAGGTTGACATCGAGGAGGCCTATTCCGGCTCCATCTGCGCCATCATCGGCTCCAAGGAGCTGATAACCGGCGACACGCTCTGCGAGCGCGACCACGAAATCCGCCTGGAACCCCCGACGTTCCCGGATCCGGTTATCGCAATGAGCATCGAGCCCAAGTCCAAGGCCGACCAGGAAAAACTCTCAATCGCCCTCCAGCGCCTCGCCGAAGAAGACCCGACTTTCGTCGTCTCCTCCGACGCGGAAACGGGCCAGACCCTCATCGCGGGCATGGGCGAACTCCACCTCGACATCATCCGCGACCGCCTCTTCCGCGAGTTCAAGGTTGACGCCGATGCCGGCAAGCCGCAGATCGCCTACCGCGAAACCATCACCGGTTCCGCAGACGGCGTCGGCAAGTTCGTCCGCCAGTCCGGCGGCCGCGGCCAGTACGGCCACGCCGAAATCAAGCTTGAGCCGAATGAAAAGGGCAAGGGCTACGAATTCCTCAACGAAATCGTCGGCGGCGTGATTCCCAAGGAATACATAAAGCCCACCGAAGAAGGCATCAAGGAGGCCATGCTAAACGGCGTCGTCGCGGGATACCCCGTGGTTGACGTGAAGGTGCGCCTCGTGTTCGGCTCCTTCCACGAAGTCGACTCTTCGGAAATGGCGTTCAAGATGGCCGGCATATTCGCGTTCAAGGATGCGATGAAGAAGGCCAATCCGGTTCTGCTCGAACCCATCATGAAGGTCGAAGTGACTACTCCCGAAGAGTACCAGGGCGACGTCATGGGCGACATCAACCGCCGCCGCGGGCAGATTCAGGGCATGGAAACCAAGGGCAACCTCTGCCACATCAGGGCCAACGTTCCCCTCGAAACCATGTTCGGTTACGCGACGGACGTCAGGTCGCTCTCGAGCGGCCGCGCCTCGTACTCGATGGAGCCGAGCCACTTCGAGCAGGTTCCCGCCAACGTTTTAAAACAGGTTGTCGAAGGATCGACACGCAAAGCAGCTAGAAGCTAATTAAGGAATTACCACAATGGCCACACAGAAAATTAGAATCAGGCTCAAGGGTTACGACTTCCGCACTGTCGACCAGAGCGCTGGAGACATAGTTGAAACAGCCAAGAGAACCGGCGCGCGAGTATCGGGCCCCGTTCCCCTGCCGACCCGCATAGAGCGTTTCACCGTGAACCGCTCGGTGCACGTCGACAAGAAGAGCATGGAGCAGTTTGAACTCCGCACGCACAAGCGTCTGATTGACATAATCGAACCCACCGTCAATACGGTTGACGAGCTCAAGAAGCTCAACCTCCCGGCGGGCGTGGATATTACAATCAACATCTAGCAGCTTGCTGAAAGCCGAATGATTTTGGGGCCGGACATGCGTCCGGCCCTTTTTTTGTCCGCTTGCGCGCACCCGGGGGGGGGGGAAGCGGGACGGCTTGTGGCGATAACTGAATCCGGGTATTTGAAAAAGGGGGAGGATATGAAAAACGGCGGCGGGGGGCATGGCTTCGGTTCCGTTTCGCACAAGCCCGGATGCCGTCCGGAAAATACACGGGAGCCGGGAGCTTGCGACAGGCCCGGCGGGCTGTTGAGAGTGCCGGATTGTTCCGCCGGGGCGGCATTTGCGCAGATGGGGTTTCCCCCTAAAGCTGGAACGGATGGATTTCTGCGGGGCATGTGCGGCGCAATGGCGAATGCAAGAAAATGGGGAACTGCCGCAATCCCTTCCCTGTGCGCGGGCAAAATCCTGCAAGGAGCTGGAAGGGCGGGGGAAGAGTCAGATAAATGCACTGGAATCCGGGATTGCGATTTGAAAGGGCAAGGCGCTGCGGCTGTTTTCGCGGCTTGAAGGCGGATTTTTCCGGGCAGAGTGTTGGGAGAGGCAGGAGTGCAGGTTTTATCTGCGGCCTTGCCTCGCGGCGGCATTGCAGGCGTTTTTTTTTTTTTTTTTGAAAGGATTTTATAAAAAAGGCGCGCCGCCCATATGTATCGCTCAGGCTTCGCATGGCTGGGGGGGGGCTGCGGGCAAATCCGCCGCAGATGCAGAATGGAAAAATTCGGGGGTCGTTTGCAATTTGCTTGACCGAAATCAGATTCGCCCTTACATATTTTTATATGAATAGAAGATATATTGCTTCCGCCTTGGCGGTTTCCGCCGTTGGGGCGCTTTTTGCCGACATCGCCCCCGGAACCTATTCCGGGCAGGAAATTACGGAGACAAATTTCGCATATCCTGGCGGCAATTCGGAATGGATTTTTGAAGACTGCAACTTTTCCTCGCCATTTCGCCTTGTCTGGGGAGACACCAACGCCGACAGCGCATACCATGTAACCTATTCCGGCACAGAAGGGGTATTTTCAGAATTCAAATTGATGCGCGGCGGCATGAATTCAAGCTCCGTATTCGAGATGTCGGGTTCAGCCGAAAATCGCGCCGTGCTAAACGGAGCTTCTTCGCTTTGGATATTTGAAATTGACACCTCAAAGACGGCCGGTTCAAACGCTTCAAACGAACTGCGCCTCAGCGGGTATTCCGATTTCAGCGTCGTGAACTTCAAGGTGGCTTCCGACGCCGGCTTCAAATCGGGCTCTGCGGGCATGACCATAAGCGGTGCGGGGAACTCATTCACCGCCACGGGGGCGTCTTACATAAATACAAACGCCGCCACGGCGGATTCTACAAACAGGCTGTTTCTGGACTTGAGCGGCGTCGCCGGGGCCAAATCGTCCGCGACCTTTGCGGACAATCTGGACGTCCGCGCGGCTGGGGGGGGCACCACTGAGATCAACGTCAAGGGAAATGCCGACTTCACTGTCGCAGGCTATTTCAGGTTCGCTATGGACTCAAGCGGCGGAAGCGCCGATTTCAATGTTACAGGCGAGGGCAACTCCCTCAACTTCACAAAGACCGCCGGGAATTTCTTCCTTCTGGGGAGCGATTTAACCGGAGGCGACGTGTCGTTTACAATAGGCGGCAGAAACAATTCCATGACTGTCGGAAGCAACGCCTGGATAGGCAGCAAGGTTGCAGGTTCCGGCAAAGTTACTTTCGGCATCGAAGGCTCCGGGCACAGCGTGCAGTTCAACGGGTCTTTCAACCTGCGCGCCGAAAACGGCAACAGCGCGACCCTCGCCTTCGCTGCCGACGCGGACGGTCTCTCCACTCTGAATGTGGCAAGCCTCGGGCTTTTCAGCGGGGACATGACTGTGGACCTCTCCGACTTTGTCGGCGATAGAAGCGGCGTTTACACCGTGGCCCTCATTTCGGCGGATTCGGGCTGGGAATCCATTGCGGCCACTCTGGAAGGCTCTTCGGCGGACCCGTCTTCCAAGGTCGGCGTCATAATGGGCGAGGGCGGCCTTTCATGGGATATTTCATATGCGGATAACGAGTTGCAGCTTACGTACAATTACACTCCGGGAGTTCCGGAGCCCGCAGCCTGGGCGGCAATATTCGGCGCAGCGGCCCTCGCTCTGGCCGTGCGCCGCAGGCGCGCCTGATTCGGATGCGGCGCTGGCTGTCCGCCAAGTCTGAGCGCACTTTTTTAATTTGTCAGGTTTTTCGCCGTCCCGGTTGCGGGGCGGCGTTTTTTTTGCCCAGCCTGCTTTGTCCCCCTCCGCTTTTCGGAATTTTTCAGACTCGGGCCGCAGAGTCGCCGCACAAATAGCTGTCTGGAGGCAGAGGCTGCGGATGCGCCCGGGGGATATGTTCGGCACCCGGGCGGGATTTTTTAGCGGGGACACATTTTTCTTTCCCGCATAGGGCGCCGCCGCGCATGTGCGGCCCGCGCCGGAAAATGCGTCTTTTAATTTGGGTCTGGCATAGATAAGGGAACGGAAAGCGGATTCTGAAATTGAATTTTACGAGGATAGGAAAAATCCCGCTTTGGTTGTCGCAAACGCCGCCCGCTTTTTCGTTTCTTTCGGGGAATTCCAATCTATGTCAGTCCCTTTAATTTTATTGGACTATTTGTTGGTGCGCGTTGGGGGGCGATTCAGGCCATGCGCTTTAAAAAATTTTAAAAAATCCGGAGCTTCCTATTTGGGAGCGCCTGTAAAGTCCGTGCGGTTTTCGGGCTTTTATCTGGATGGCTTTATTGAAATTGCTTTGCATGGAAATGTTCCGCCAGAATGCCCGCAGAAAATTTTGCGTGGAAAAAATGGAATCTACTGCTGCGGAACTGTACCGCATTTCGTGCGGAGGAATTTTTAAAGCAGGCTTTTGGCCATACTCATCATTCAGGCAGGCGGCGAAGCAGGGCTGCATTTTTGCCGCGATAGGGGAGGGGAAACGGTATTAGGCAAAAGGCATGTGCGATTTTGATAATGGGGCCTGGCTTTTCCCGCCGGGTTTTGCCGGAATTTTTCTGCGCTGCGCATTGCGTCGGATTTTAGTGCGGTTTGGAGATGGTTTTTTGCGCGATGCGGGGTGCGGGATATTGGCAAAATGCGAGGAAGGCGGCCAGGTGAATGCCCGGAGAAGAGGCGTTTCCGATGGGGCGTATCGGGCAGTTCAGTTTGAGAGAGGCGGCAAAACTGCCGCTAAGTTTATTTATATTCTGCGGCGGCATACTTCGCATCGGCGAATCGAGTATTGGTAAGGATGCGGGGGATTGGGAGGCAGCGCATTGCAGAGTGTTTGAGGGATTTGAATTTTTCCCGGATACGGGTTATTTAAGCGACCCAAAAAATGAATCGGGATCTAAAAACGCTTTCTCTCCCGGCAATTCCGCAATTCAATGCGCGCCGGGGCGGAGGCAAAAACTGCAATGGAGTTTCTGGGGCTCTTTCAATGATTTAAACGCCTTTTATTTTGAACGGCAAAGCAGCCGCAGGCGGAGGAGGGCAAGGGCGCAGGCCATGGGTCCGGAGGCTTCCGGGAATCCATCCCCGCATGGGCGCCGGGGCGGTTTTGCGGGCGTGAGGGAAGGGGATTTTATGCGCGGCAGTTCCCGGAAAAATCTTTCCGGACAAAAAAATTCCCAATATTTTAAAAAAAATTTTTAATTTTTAAAAAACTTGTTGACAAAAAAGGCCCCGATGGCAGGATTTGCACTTTCCTTTTGTAAAAGGAGATAGAAATACATACAAGACTAACACCTAACGCAGGTTAAAACCGAGGCGAAAAACCCTTAAAATCAGGATTTTAGCTTCCACCTGCCTCTTAGATATAAAATGAGCACAATACTTATTGGCAAGAAACTGGGCATGACCCAGGTTTTCGACGCAGACAACGCACTGGTCGCTGTCACGGTGGTCGAAGCCGGCCCCTGCCCCGTAACTCAGGTTAAAACCGCTCAAAGCGACGGCTACAACGCCGTTCAGATAGGCTTCGGCGCGCAGAAAGAGTCGCGCATGTCAAAGCCCGAGCTTGGGCACCTAAAAAAGGCGGGATTGGAACCCCTCACGGAACTCGTTGAAATCCGTTCGGAAGGCCCCGCAGAACTCAAGATTGGCGACGTTTTGAAGGTCACCAACTTCTCCGAAGGCCAGAAGGTCGACATTATCGGAACCACCAAGGGCAAGGGCTTCCAGGGCGTAATGAGGCGCCACAATTTCCAGGGCCAGCCCGCTTCCCACGGCCACATGATGCACCGCAGGCCCGGCTCCGTCGGCTGCCGCCAGACCCCGGGCCACGTTTACAAGGGCAGGAAGATGCCCGGCCACATGGGCCAGACCCGCTGCACAACCCAGAACCTCTCCATCGTGAAGATTCTCGAGGACAAGAACCTCCTCCTCATCAAGGGCAGCATTCCCGGCGCAAACGGCGACATCGTTTTGGTGCGCAACGCCAAGAAGGCCAAGAACGCTTAATTTACGGAGTCTACGCAGATGAAACTAAAAGTATACAAGTCAGACGGAAGTAGCTTCGTTGAAAAGGAATTTGAAAACATTCCTGTATTCGAAGGCGACAAGGGCGTGTTTGCGCTCAAGGAAACCATCGTGGCCTACCAGGCCAACGCCCGCCAGGGCAACGCCTCCACCCTCGACTACGGGCATGTCAGCGGCACCGGCAAGAAGCCTTTCAAGCAGAAGGGCGGCGGCCGCTCCCGCCACGGCACGTTCAAGAGCGTAATCCACCGCGGAGGCGCCGTAGTGTTCGGCCCGACCCCCTGCGACTGGTCCCAGAAGATAAACAAGAAGGTCCGCCTCCTGGCCCTCCGCAGGGCCCTCTTCAACAAGTGCTCCGGCGGCAACATCGTCCTCATTGAGGAATTCGCCGCCCCCAGCAGGAAGACCAAGGATATGGACGCCGTAATCGGCAAGATATTCGGCGAGGGCAAGGTTCTCCTCGTCGACGACCAGTTCTCCGAGGAAGTGGCGCTCGCCTCCCGCAACATCGCCCGCGTGGCGTTCTGCGAGACCGCGCAGCTCAACGCCCTCGACCTCACCCGCTTCGACCGCATAATCGTGTCCGGCAAGGGCTTCGACACCGTTCTGGCACGCGCCAACAAGGAGTAATCAACATGAGCATCGCACCCGAAAAGATTTTGAAGGGCTACCGCGTCACCGAAAAGGCCGCGAACCTCCAGGCCGCGAACCAGTACACCTTTGAAGTTGCCGACGAAGCCCGCGCCATCGAAATCGCGCAGGCCGTCGAGAAGTTCTTCAAGGTAAAGGTGAAGCGCGTCAACATCATAAACGTCAAGGGCAAGGTCAAGGTTTCCCGCGTCCGCCGCGCGTCGGTGGGCGTCAAGGGCGCCATGAAAAAGGCCGTCGTCACCCTCGCGGAAGGCCAGAGCATACAACTCGCGTAAGGAAGGCATCAGAAAATGGCTATCATCAAGAAAAGACCTTTGACTCCGGCCCAGAGATTTCTGGAGCTGAGCAGGAATGAAGTTGACAACAAGCGCCCCGAACGCTCCCTCACCGAGAGCGTGCACCGCGCCAAGGGCCGCAACTGCTACGGCCGCATCACTTCGCGCCGCCGCGGCGGCGGGCACAAGAAGCTCTATCGCCGCATAGACTTCAAGCGCGACATCTTCGACGTTCCCGCGACCGTCCAGGCTATCGAGTACGACCCGTTCCGCACAGCCTACATCGCGCTCGTCAAGTACGAAAACGGCGAGCTCCGCTACATTGTGGCCCCCGAGGGCCTCAAGAAGGGCGACGCAATCGTTTCCACTTCCGGAAGGCAGGACGAATACACCGTCGGAATGTGCCTCCCGCTGAAGTTCATCCCCCCCGCGACCCGCATACACGCCATTGAGATGGTGCCGGGCAAGGGCGCGCAGCTCGCCCGCGGCGCAGGTTCCAGCGCCCAGCTCGTGGCGGTGGAAGGCGAAGTCGCCACGGTCAAGATGCCCAGCGGCGAAATCCGCCTCATCAATGCGTCGTGCCGCGCCACCATCGGCGTCGTCGGCAACTCCGAGCACTCCAACCAGAGCCTCGGCAAGGCGGGCCGCAACCGCTGGCTCGGCCGCAGGCCGCGCGTCAGGGGCGTTGCCATGAACCCGGTGGACCACCCGCAGGGCGGCGGCGAAGGCCGCACTTCCGGCGGCGACCATCCGGTTTCGCCGTGGGGCCAGCTCGCCAAGGGCTACCCGACACGCATCAAGAGCAAGCCTTCCAATTCGCAGATCGTTTTGAGGCGCAACGGCAAGAAAGTAAAGAGGTAATACTATGTCACGTTCTATTAAAAAGGGTCCGTTTACCGACCAGAGCCTGATGGAAAAGGTTGACGAGGCCGTCAAGACCGATTCCCGCAAGCCCATCCAGACCTGGTCGCGCCGCTCCACCATCACCCCCGACTTCGTGGGCCTCAACTTCAACGTCCATAACGGCAAGAAGTTCGTCCCCGTCTATGTCACGGAAAACATGGTGGGCCACAAGCTCGGCGAATTTGCGCCGACCCGTTTCTTCAAGGGCCACCAGCCCCACACCAAGAAGGCCGCCCAGTAATACCATGTACGGATTCGGCACAAGGCTTCTGGCTGCTTTCGCGCTCTCCACGGGCGCGGCGGCCGGGCTTTGCGCCGGAGGGATGCTCTCAGAGGCCGCGAGGCCTTCCGCGGGCGCGCTGCGCGTCGAAAAGATAGACAGGGCGGCCCCTGCGGACCTCATAATCCTAAACGGCGGTTTGCGCGACGGGCTCAGGCCCGGGCTGCGCTGCTTCGCCGAGGTTCCGGGGGGCGACCCCGCGGAAATCCTCATAGTGGATTCGGCAATGGCAAGGAGCGTCGCTTTGGCGGTGGGCGTCTCGGAAATCTCCGAGGGGGCCCGCGTAGAATTCGGCGTGACAAGATAATATTTAAAACAGATACGAAGATGGAAGTAAAAGCATTGACAAAATTTGCGCGCATGTCCGACAAAAAGGTGCGCGAAGTCGCCCGTGAAATCCAGGGGCGTAATGCTGCGGAGGCTCTCGAGGTCCTGAGGCTGGTGCCCAGGAAGAGCGCGGCGCTCATCGCCAAGACGCTCCAGAGCGCCATCGCAAACGCGGAAAACAACAACGGCGCTTCGGCCGCTTCGCTCAGGGTGAAGTCGGCTGTGGTCAACCAGGGCATCGCCTTCAAGCGTTTCCGCCCGGTGGCCCGCGGCAGCGCGCACCCCATTCGCAAGCGCACGAGCCACATCTCTATCGTGCTCAGCGACGAAAAGTAATTTTGGAGAAATATCAACATGGGACAAAAAGTAAATCCTAGAGGTTTTCGTCTGGCGGTTCGCCGCGATTGGGATTCGCGCTGGTTCGCGAACAAGGCGGATTATTCCAAATTCCTGGAGGAAGACTATCGCATCCGCGAATTTCTCCGCGACAAGCTCAAGGGCGCGTCGGTTCCCCGCATCTTCATAGAGCGCGCGGGCCAGCGCATCCGCGTCAAGATTTTCACGGCCCGTCCGGGTGTCGTGATAGGCCAGAAGGGCGCCCTGCTCGAACAGCTCAAGGCGGACCTTGCGAAGTTCATCGGCAAGGACATCCTGGTTGACATCCAGGAGGTGAAGAAGCCCGACCTCGTGGCGTTCCTCGTGGCCGAAAGCGTCGCCCTCCAGCTCGAGCGCCGCATATCCTTCCGCCGCGCCATCAAGAAGTCCATCGCCACCTGCATGGCCATGGGTGCCCTCGGCGTGAAGATACAGATATCGGGCCGTCTCGGCGGCGCGGAAATCGCCCGCACCGAATGGCAGCGCAAGGGGCGCATCCCCCTGCAGACCCTCCGCGAAAACATCGACTACGGTTTCACCGAAGCCCACACGCTCTACGGAAAGATAGGCGTCAAGTGCTGGCTGTGCCTGAAGCCCGAGGACGTTCTCTAATCTCAAACAGGAAAGAATTTCAAAATGGCAAACATACTTCCAACTAGGACGAAGTATCGCAAGGTTCACAAGGGGCGCATCTACGGCGACGCCAAGGGCGGCGACTCGATCGCCTTCGGCGACTACGCCATACAGGCCCTCGACAGGGGCCGCTGCACGGCCTCCCAGCTAGAGGCGGCCCGCGTGGCCATCAACAGGTACCTGAAGCGCAAGGGCAAGGTGTGGATGAGGGTGTTCCCGCAGAAGCCGGTGACAAAGAAGCCCGCCGAAACCCGCATGGGCAAGGGCAAGGGCGGCGTCGAATTCTGGTGCGCGGTCATCAAGCCCGGCGTCATACTCTTTGAAATTTCCGGCGTTCCCGCCTCCCAGGCCCGCGAGGCCATGAGGCTTGCCGACGGTAAGCTTCCCTTCCACTGCCGCTTCATCGTGCGCGAAGGCGTCGAAGTCCTGTAATTAGGAGACAAAAGAATGAAAGCAAAAGACATAAGAGAACTTTCCGCTGCCGAGCTTGACAAGAAACTGCGCGAAATGCGCGACGAACTGCTCAACCTCAACATCACCAAGAAAACGGGCCAGGTGGAAAACACGGGCCGCATCCGCGTCCTGCGCCGCGACATCGCGCGTTTTGAGACGGTGAAAGCCCAGAAGAACGGATAATAAGAGAGGCAAACAATGTCAGAAGTACAGAGAAAATCCCGCAAGAGTCTCGTCGGAGTGGTAACGTCGCTGTCGGGGGACAAGAGCATAAAGGTAACTTACTTTTACAAGGTTCCTCACCCGCTCTACCACAAGGAAATCCGCCGCAAGACCGTGATTCACGTCCACGACGAAAAGAGCGAATGCGCGCTCGGCGACAAGGTCGAGGTTGTCGAAACCCGCCCCCTGAGCAAGATGAAGCGCTTCCGCGTGGTCCGCATCATAGAAAAGGCGCCCGTAACGGCATAGCAGAGGAGATCGCACAATGATACAGATGCAGACAAAACTGGTCGTGGCCGACAACACCGGCGCCAAGGAGGCGATGATGATACGCCGCCTGGGCCAGATTAGCCGCTCCGCCAAGGTCGGCGACACAATCGTGGTGGCCATCAAGTCCTCAACCCCCGACGCGGCAGTCAAGAAGGGCACCGTGGCAAAGGCGGTCATCGTCCGCACGAAGGCCCCCATCCGCCGCCCCGACGGCTCCTACCTCCGCTTCGACTCGAACGCGGTCGTGATTCTCGACAACGCGGGCAACCCGAAGGGCACCCGCATATTCGGGCCCGTCGCACGCGAACTGCGCGCCAAGAACTTCATGAAGATCGTATCCCTCGCACCGGAGGTTTTGTAAGATGAAAAGCAGCGTCAAAAAAGGCGAAGAAGTCGTGGTTATAACTGGCGCGTCCAAGGGCGTGCGCGGCAAGGTTCTGGCGGTTTATCCGAAGGTCCAGAAGGTCATTGTCGAGGGCGTCAACATGCGCAAGCACCACGAGCGCAAGAGCGAGAAGAACCCCGACGGGGCGGTCGTCGAGCGCGAGCAGGCGATTCACATTTCAAACGTAATGCCGGCTGGGCGCTATGATTCCAAGAGGAAGCAGGCGTAAGCAGCGGCGAAACAGCACAGCAAAATGAGCAATACACCCGTACTAAAACAGATATATGCGGAAAAGGTGGTTCCGGCGCTCGAAAAGGCGCTCAGCCACGACAACCCGCACAACGTCCCGAATCTGGAGAAGATCGTGATAAGCTCCGGCATCCGCAGCGAAAACTCCAAGGAGTGGGTGCAGGAGGTAGTAAAGGAGATAGCGAAGCTCTCGGGCCAGCAGCCCGTGGTTACGAAGTCCCGCAAGAGCATAGCCAACTTCAAGCTCCGCGAAGGGCAGCCCAACGGCGTCATGGTGACCCTGCGCGGCGCCCGGATGTGGGAGTTCATGTACAAGTTCGTCAACATCGTCCTGCCCTCCATCCGCGACTTCCGCGGCGTCGGCACGCGCCTCGACGGGCACGGCAACTACTCCTTCGGCATTTCCGACCACACGATATTCCCGGAAATCACCGTTGACCCGAACCGCAAGAACCTCGGCATGGACATAACGATCGTAACGACCGCCAAGACCGACGCCGAAGGTCGCGAACTTTTGAAGCTTTTGGGCATGCCCTTCCGCAAGCCCAACGCAGAGGCTGCAACCGCGGAGGCTAAGTAAGATTATGGCAAAAAAATCGTCAATACAGAAAAATTTGAAGCGCCAGAAGCTCGTTGCGAAGTACGCCGAGAAGAGGGCCGAGCTCAAGAAGGTGCTCTCCAACCCGAATTCTTCGGACGAGGAGTTCTTCGCCGCCCAGAAGGCGATGTCCAAGCTTCCCCGCAACTCGTCCCCGATACGCGTGCGCAACCGCTGCTCCATCACGGGCCGCCCGCGCGCATACATCCGCAAGTTCGGGCTCTCCCGCATAACCTTCCGCGAACTCGCCCTCGACGGCAAGATTCCCGGAGTCACGAAGGCTTCCTGGTAATAGGAGACTAAAGACATGGCATCACACGACAATATCGGAGACTTTCTGACAATCATCCGCAACGCCAGCTCCGCCGGCAAGCCCTCCTGCTCGGCCTCCTGGTCCAAGATCCGCGAAGGCATAGCAAGGATACTCAAGGAAGGCGGCTACATCGCCTCCTTCGAGGTTTCCGGGGAAAAGGCGTCCAAGAAGATTGACATAGCCCTCAAGTACACGAAAGAGGTCCCGGCAATCACGGCCATCGAGCGCGTGAGCAAGCCCGGCCGCCGCCTGTACTACTCCTGCTCGGACATTCCGCGCGTCCTCGGCGGCATGGGCATATCCATCCTCACGACCTCCCGCGGCGTAATGAACGACGCAGAGTGCCGCGCCAACAAGGCCGGCGGCGAATTAATCTGCAAAGTCTGGTAAGGAAAAGCACATGAGCAGAATTGGTAAACTTCCGGTGGCCATTCCCGCGGGCGTCAAGGCGTCCGTCGAAGGCTACACAGTAAAGGTTGAAGGCCCGAAGGGCAAGCTGGAGCGCACGTTCGCCCCCGCCGTGAAAATCACTCTGGAAGACGGGCACATCCATGTCGCCCCCTCCTCCAACTCCAGGTTTTCCGGAGCCATGCACGGCACCGCGCGCAGCATAATAAGCGCCATGGTCCAGGGCGTGGAAAAGGGCTACGAGAAGATTCTTGAAATCTACGGCGTCGGCTTCAAGGCGGACCTCAAGGGCAACGTCCTGACGCTCGCCCTCGGATACGCGCACCCGTGCGTCTACACCCTCCCCGAGGGCGTGACCGCCGTCGTGGGCGAACTTCCGGACCGCAGCCCGATGGTCACCATATCGGGCGCCGACAAGCACATGGTCGGCCAGGTGGCCGCAGATATCAAAAGCTTCTACCCTGTCGAGCCCTACAAGGGCAAGGGCGTCCGCATACGCGGGGAGTTCGTCCGCAGGAAGGAAGGCAAGAAGACCGCTTAATACCGGCCTCAATTAAACAAGGAACTTTGATATATGAAACTCGAAAAGAAAAAGATGTTGGCACAGAAGCGCCGCTGGCGCGTGCGCAACAGGATATCGGGTACCGCCGAACGCCCGCGTTTGGTTGTCCGTTTTTCAAACAGGCACGTCTCCGCGCAGTGCATAGACGACACTGTCGGCAAGACGCTCGTTTCCCTCTGCTCCCTCAGCAAGGAGCTCGGCGGCGAAAAGGTTCTGGCCAACGTGGCCGGGGCGGTCGCAATCGGCTCGAAGCTGGGCGCCAAGATGAAGGCTGCGGGCATCTCCGCCGCCGTCCTGGACAGGGGTTCGCGCCGCTACCACGGCTGCGTCAAGAGCTTTGCGGACGCGGTTCGCGAGGCCGGCATAAACTTCTAATTGCGAAAGTACCGTAATGGGCAGAGAATTCAGAAACAACAGCAGGGGACCGCGCGAAGAGGCTGCGGCTCCCGAATTCATCGAAAAAGTCGTGCACATCAACCGCTGCGCGAAGGTGGTGAAGGGCGGTCGCCGCTTCACCTTCTCGGCGCTCGTGGTGCTGGGCGACGGCAAGGGCCTCGTCGGGGTCGGCTTCGGCAAGGCCAAGGAAGTTCCCGACTGCATCAAGAAGGCCACGGAGCGCGCTCGCAAGAACATGAAGCCCGTCTCCCTCAAGGACGCCACGATACCCCACGAGGTTGTCGGCACCTTTGACGGCGGCAAGGTCATGCTCCGCCCGGCGGCTCCCGGTACGGGCGTCATCGCCGGCGGCGGCGTCAGGGCGGTTCTCGAGGCTGCGGGCGTCAAGGACGTCCTCTCCAAGAGCCTCGGCTCCAACAACGACATGGCCATGGTAAACGCCACGCTGCGCGCTCTTCACCAGTTGCGCACGGCCGACGCCATCGCGGCCCTCAGAAGCTAATCAAGGAGTTTTTAAAATGAGCAATTTGAGCAAACTTTCCAATCCTGCGGGCGCAAAGCACTCGACCAAGCGCAAGGGGCGCGGCATAGGCTCCGGCCACGGCCGCACCTCCGGCAGGGGCCACAAGGGCATGAAGGCCCGCAGCGGCGGCGGCGTCCGCGCCGGTTTTGAAGGCGGCCAGATGCCCCTCTACCGCAAGCTCCCGCACCGCGGCTTCAACAACGCCAACTTCACGGTCGACTACGCGGTCGTAAACGTGTCTTGCCTTGAGGGCCTCGGCCTGGAGGAAATCTCCAGGGAGGATCTCGTGAAGGCGGGCCTCGTCCGCGCAAAGGACTCCCTCGTAAAGATTCTCGGCAACGGAAAGCTGACAAAGAAGGTCGTCGTAAAGGCGGACAAGTTCTCGGAATCCGCCGTCAAGAAGATCGAGGCTGCGGGCGGCAAGGCCGTCCTGAACGCCTAATGTTGGCGAAGGGCAAGAAATGTTAAGCGCCTTCACCAACTGCTTTAAAATCCCGGAACTGCGCCAGCGCATCATGCTGACGCTGGGGCTTGTTTTTATAGCTCGCGTGGGCGCTGCAATACCGCTTCCGGGCATCAACCCGGCGCCTTTGCAGGCCTATTACGCCTCCTCCTCCTCGGACGGGGGCGGCCTGATAGGGCTCTACAACATGTTCACTGGCGGCGCCATGATGCAGGGCGCGGTCTTCGCGCTGGGCATCATGCCCTACATCAGCGCGTCGATTATCCTGCAGCTCATGGGCGCGGTCGTACCCAGCCTCGCCCGCCTCATGCAGGAGGGCGAGATGGGGAGGCAGAAGATAGCCCAGTACACGAGGTATCTTACCATCCTCATTGCGGCCGTCCAGGCCATACTGATGATGTACGCGATAATCGTGAAGCCCCAGACGCTCTTCACCGGGTTCAACCCTGCGGAATATGCGCCGATTGTCGTCGCCTCGAACGTCCCGCTGTTCTTCCTCACATCCGTCATATTCCTGATAACGGGCTGCATGATAATGATGTGGCTCGGCGAGCAGATAACGCAGAGGGGCATAGGAAACGGCATTTCGATTCTCATAACAGTGGGCATCGTGGCCGACATTCCGGGAGCCTTCCAGAACGCGTACATGCTGGTGTTCAACCGCCCAGTGGGCGCCGACGGCGGCTCGATGGTGGGCATCCCGCAGGCCGTGGTGATGCTGGCCCTGCTCTTCGGCGTGACGGCGGCAATCATAGCGGTCATCCAGGCGGTGCGCAAGATTCCGGTCCAGTACGCGAAGCGCATGGTCGGAAACAAGATAATGGGCGGCCAGTCCTCGTACCTTCCCCTCAAGGTGAACTACGCGGGCGTCATGCCGATAATCTTTGCGAGCGCCCTCCTGCTTTTCCCGCAGCAGATATTCGGGCAGTTCGACACGACCACGTACACCGTTTTGTACGGCTTGCTGATACTTCTTTTCAGCTACTTCTGGGTCTCGATAATGTTCAAGCCCCTGCAGATAGCAGACGACCTCAAGCGCTACGGCGGCTATATTCCGGGCGTCCGTCCGGGAGAGCCCACGGCAAAGTTCCTCGACTACGTCATGACCCGCCTGACCCTGGCCGGATCGATATTCCTCCTGTTTATCGCCATCCTGCCGCAGCTTCTCATGACCCGCTGGAACATACCCCCGAAAATCGCGCACTTCTTCGGCGGCACCGGCGCCCTCATCGCGGTGGGCGTCGCTCTCGACACCATGAGGCAGGTCGAAACCTACCTTTTGCAGCGCCACTACGACGGCTTCCTCAAAAAGGGCCGCATCCGCGGGCGCAGCGTGGGGGAGGCGAGGCAGCTCGTCGATTCCCGGCAGCTAAAGTCTCTGTGGGCGCTCTGGACTCCGCTTCTGATAATACTTGTCATAGGCATAGTTTCCTGGGTTGTCCGCGCAAGAATGTAATACGACGGAGGCGCGCGGCCCGCATCCCGGAACCGCGCGCGCCAAAAACCATGTTCTTTAAAATATTAAAATCTTTAAATAGACGGCGCGCCGCATGATTTCCATTAAATCCGAACGAGACTTAAAAGTCATGCGCGATGCATGCGTGATTGCCGCAACGGTGCTCGACGAGCTCTGCCAAATGGCCCGCGACGGCATATCCACCTGGGAACTCGACCAGGCGGCCAAAAAAATAATGGAGGGGCACTCCTGCCGGAGCGCTTCCTACAAGTATAAATGTGGCAGTTTGAGGTATCCCGGCTATGTCTGCTTGTCGGTAAACGACGAAATCATTCACGGCATAGGCTCCAAGGACAAGGTCCTGAAGCGCGGAGATATCATTAGCATGGATGTATGCGTTGTCTATCAGGGCTTCGTGGGCGACAATACGCGCACGGTTGTGATAGGCGAGGCCGCCCCGGAGGTTCTGAGGCTGGTCGAATCCACGGAGAGGGCTTTGCATGTTGGCATTTCCAACGCCCTCGCCGGCAATCGTGTGGGGGACATTTCCTCCTCGATACAAAAGTTTGTGGAGGATGCGGGGTATTCCGTCATCCGCGAATTCACCGGCCACGGCGTCGGAAAGAGGCTCCACGAGGAGCCGGAGGTTCCCAATTACGGCCGCGCCGGAACGGGGCCGGTCCTGCGCCCCGGAATGACGCTCGCAATCGAGCCCATGGTCGCCATGGGCGGCCCTGAAATCCGGATGGGGGCTGACGGCTGGACGGTTTACACCGCAGACGGCCTGCCCAGCAGCCATTCTGAGCACACGATTCTGATTACGGACGGCGAGCCGGAAATCCTCACCGTCCGCAAATAGGATTGTTTTGAAAAAAAAGCTTTTCAAACCACAAAAAAAAACCATTATATCCAATCTTTTAACATATACAAAATATGGCACGACTACTCGGAGTTGACATACCAAACAACAAGCGCGTGGAATTTGCGCTTCAGTACATCCACGGGATTGGCCCGCAGCGCGCGAAGATAATTTGCGAGGCGGCCGCCATTCCCGCCGAAATGCGCGCTCAGGACCTGAACGAGGAGCACATCAACAAGATCATGACCGTGATCGCCGAAAAGCAGTACAAGCTCGAGGGCGACCTGCGCCGCGAAGTGATGTCCAACCTCAAGCGCCTCACCGCCATCAAGAGCTACCGCGGCCTGCGCCACATGCGCGGCCTCCCCGTCCGCGGGCAGCGCACGAGCACCAATGCGCGCACCCGCAAGGGCAAGCGCAAGACCGTGGGCGTCGGCCAGAAGGCCTAGGCCGAGTTTTCAGCATCAATTTAAGGAACTTAAATGAGCGAAGAAAAAGAAATAAAGGAAACGGTTCAGGCTCCCGCCGAGCAGGCCCCCGCACAGGAACCTGAAAAGCCCTCCCAGCCCACCGCCAAGGATCTTCTCGGGGAAGAGCTCGGGGAAATCAAGGTCCGCAAGGCCAAGGGCAGCAAGAATGTCCACACCGGCATTTGCAGCATCAACGCCACCTTCAACAACACGAAGGTGTCCTTCACCGACCAGCAGGGCAACGTCATCAGTTGGTCCAGCGCCGGCAAGATGAATTTCCGCGGCTCCAGAAAGAGCACCGCCTACGCCGCCCAGGTCGTCACCCAGGACGCGGGCAAGGTCGCCATGAGCCACGGCATGAAGGAAGTCGCCGTCAAGGTCAAGGGCCCCGGCATGGGCCGCGACGCCGCAATCCGCTCGCTCCAGGCGCTCGGGTTCATGGTCGTTTCCATCGCCGACGTCACCCCCGTCCCGCACAACGGGTGCCGCGCGCGCAAACGCCGCCGTGTATAATTTAAACTAAGGAGAAATTTAACATGTCTCGTTATACGGGTCCAACAACCAGAATCAACCGCCGCTTCAACGCCGCGCTCTTCCCCGCGAAGAAGGCGATGTCAAACAAGCCCTACCTGCCCGGCATCCACGGCCCGCGCCTGCGCCGCCGCGTTTCCGACTACTCGATGGGCCTGAATGAAAAGCAGAAGCTGCGCTTCATGTACGGCCTCACCGAAAAGCAGTTCCGCCTCACTTTCGAGCGCGCCAAGCGCCAGGGCGGCGTCACGGGCGAAGTTTTCATGCAGATGCTTGAGCTGCGCCTCGACAACATCGTGTACCTGCTCGGCTTCGGCCGCACCCGCAAGGCCTCCCGCCAGCTCGTGACCCACGGCCACGTCATTGTAAACGGCAAGAAGGTCGACATTCCCAGCTTTGCCTGCAAGCCCGGCGACACCGTCGAAGTCCGCGAAAAGTCTAGCTCCCGCCAGCTCGCCCAGCGCAGCCTCGACGAATCCCAGCTCAGGACTCCCCCCGCGTGGATGGAACGCGTGGACGGCGCCTTCAAGGGGACGATAAACCGCCTCCCGATACGCGACGAAATGGACAAGACCATCAACGAGCAACTGATCGTCGAATACTACTCGCGCTAATCCCCAACAAACAAAAGGAACTGAAATGGCAAAGCGCCTTGGAAAATTTGAATTGCCCAAGCGTCTTGTAAAAGACGAGGCAACAGCAACGGAAACCTACGCAAAGTTTGTGGCCGAGCCCTTTGAAACGGGCTTCGGGCACACGATAGGCAACGCCTTGCGCCGCGTTCTTTTGGGTTCGATTGAAGGGGCCGCGATAAGCTCTATCAAGATTGAGGGCGTGGACCATGAATTCCAGAGCGTCGAAGGCATTGTCGAAGACGTGACTGACATAGTCCTCAACCTCAAGAAAATCAAAATCAAGAGCCAGGCCCGCGAGCCCAAGCGCCTGATGATAGACGTCGAAAGGGAAGGCCCCGTCACTGCGGCCGACATCCAGCCCGACGCCGACATCACGATTGTGAATCCCGAACAGGTGATTTGCACGCTGGACTCCAAGCGCCGCTTCGTTGCCGAAGTTGAGATTTGCGAGGGCCGCGGCTGGCGCCCGGCCGACGAGAACAAGTATCCCGACCAGCCCATCGGCGTCATAGCCGTCGATTCGCTGTTCAGCCCGATAGAGCTCGTCAAGTACTCCGTCGATCCGACCCGCGTCGGCCAGATGACTGACTTCGACAAGCTCACGGTTGAAATATGGACCAACGGCTGCATCACCCCCGACGAGGCGATGAAGGAGGCCGCTGTCATCCTCAAGCACCACATCGACGTGTTCGACAAGGTGACCGACCAGGACATCGAATTCGAGACCGCCGGCCGCGAGGTGAGCGAAGAGCAGAACCGCCTGCGCAAGCTTCTCAACATGAGCGTCAACGAAATCGAGCTCTCCGTCCGCGCGGCGAACTGCCTCAACAACGCGAACATAACGACAGTAGGGGAGCTGGCCATGAAGTCGGAGCAGGAAATGCTCAAGTACCGCAATTTCGGCAAGAAGTCCCTCAACGAAATCAAGGGCAAGCTCGAGCAGCTTGGGCTCTCTCTCGGAATGAAGATAGACGAGCGCCTCATCGACTCGGCTTCCGTGTAAAAAAATTCCAACCCGTAATTTAAAATGCGTCACTCTAAGCACAGACACACCCTTGGCGTAAAGAAGGAGCACCGCGCCGCCATCATGGCGTCGCTCTCCGCGGCCCTCTTCCGCCACGACAGAATTGAAACAACGCTAGCCTCCGCGAAGGCCCTGCGTCCTTACGCCGAGAAAATCATAACCTTGGCAAAGAACGCCGCCGCCGCCGAGGACCCGGCAGTCAAGCTGCACTACCGCCGCCTGGCAATCGCCCGCGTCCGCGACGCGAAGGCTGTGGCCGAGCTCTTCGACGGCAAGGCGCAGAAGTTCGCCGCCCGCGCAGGGGGCTACACCCGCATCTACAAGCTGGTTCCCAGGGCCGGCGACGCCGCCAACATGGCCCTTATCGAGCTGATTGAAGCCGACGACGAGGGCTACAAGAAGGCCGCCAAGAAGCCCGCCGCCAAGAAGGCTGCGAAAAAGACCGCCAAAAAGGCGGCCGCCAAGAAGACTGCGACGAAAAAAGCGGCGGCCGAAACCGCCGAAGCCGCGCCCGAAAAGGCTGCGGACGCCGCGGAATAAATCGCGTTCTTTCCGCTTTTAAATTCCGCAACGACGCGTCCGCATGGGCGCGTTTTGCGTTTTTTTTGCAGGACGGGCAATGGCTTTATATTTCGCGATTCTCACATGCGCAATCCTCGGGGGCTTCCTCGCGGCTGCGTTTTTCTGGGACAGGGCGTACGTCCGCCCCTACCGGAAGATGTTTCGCGAAAACGTCTACCACTGCCTGAAGTGCGAGTCAATCTACACCTCGCGCGCGCCGGGGGATTCGGCCGCGTGCCCGGTTTGCGGCTACCGCAACGGACGCTTGAAATTCTAAACAAAACCACGATGAATCAGAAAATAATTGTCCTCGACTTCGGCTCCCAGTACACGCAGGTTATCGCGCGCCGCATACGCGAGTGCGGGGTTTACTCGGAGATTCTGCCGTACAACACAAAGGCCTCAAAGCTGAAGGGCGAAGGCCTGATGGGCGTCATCCTGTCCGGCGGGCCGGCCAGCGTCCTCTCGCCGAAGTCGCCGCGCCCGGACCCGAAAGTCTTTGAGCTGGGCGTTCCGGTTTTGGGGATATGCTACGGGCTCCAGCTCATGGGCAGGATGCTCGGCGGCGAAGTGGTTTCCAGCAAGCAGCGCGAGTACGGCCACGGCAAACTCTCGTTCGATTCGGAATGCGACCTCCTCAAGGGCATTTCCAGCCCCATGACCGTCTGGAACTCGCACGGCGACCGCCTCGCAAAGCTTCCGGAGGGCTTCAGGGCCGTCGCGGCCACGGAAAATTCCGAATACGCACTCATTGAAAACAGGAAGCGCAAATTTTACGGGATGCAGTTCCATCCGGAAGTCGCCCACACCAAGGGCGGCGTAGAGATAATCAAAAACTTCCTCTTCGGCGTCTGCGGGTGCGCGGGCGACTGGAACATGTCCGATTACGTCGAAAAGTCGGTCGAGAGCATCCGCAAGACAGTTGGCGACAGGCGCGTCATTCTCGGCCTGAGCGGCGGCGTGGACTCCTCCGTCGCGGCGGCCCTCATACACAGGGCAATCGGCGACCAGCTCACGTGCGTGTTTGTCGATAACGGCCTGCTGCGCAAAAACGAGCGCCAGTCCGTCGAAAACCTCTTCAAGAACAATTTCAAGATGCGCCTGATAACGGCGAAGTCCGCGCCCCTTTTCCTGAAGAGGCTGAAGGGCGTCACCGATCCCGAAAGAAAGCGCAAGATTATCGGGAAAACCTTTGTGGAGGTCTTTGACAAGACCGTGAAGAGCATAGGCGACGTGGACTTCCTCGCCCAGGGAACCCTGTATCCGGACGTGATTGAAAGCGTCTCCATAGACGGAAATCCGGCTTCCCTCATAAAGAGCCACCACAATGTCGGAGGCCTCCCCAAGCGCATGAAGCTGAAGCTTCTCGAACCCCTTCGCGAACTTTTCAAGGACGAGGTGAGGGCGCTCGGCAAGGAGCTGGGGCTCGCCCACGACGTCCTCTGGCGCCACCCCTTCCCGGGGCCCGGACTCGGCGTGCGCGTGGTTGGGGAAATCACGAAGAAGCGCCTCGACGTCCTGCGCGAGGCCGACGCAATCCTCATAGAGGAGATGAAGTCGAGCGGCTATTACGGCAAAGTGTGGCAGGCCTTCGCGGTATTCCTGCCTGTAAAGACCGTCGGCGTGATGGGCGACGAGCGCACCTACGACAACGTCATTGCGCTTAGGATTGTGGAGAGCCTCGACGCGATGACGGCCGACTGGGCCCACATCCCGCACGACCTGCTCGCCAAGATTTCAAACCGCATAATAAACGAGGTGAAGGGCGTAAACCGCGTCTGCCTCGACATCTCCTCGAAGCCGCCTTCGACCATCGAGTGGGAGTAATCTGTGGCATTTCTTTGGCAGATACCGGACAAAATCGGCTGAGAGAGTCGAAAGCCGTGACCGTGTATAAGCCGCTGGACAGTTGACCGTACCGCCGCCCGTGGGAGCATCAAGCTCCTGCGGGTGGTTTTTGTTCTTTGGGGAAAAATATGGTATAGTATTTTCCACGGACCACTTGAAAAATCTGCTGTATATGCTATAATGGGAAAAAATTGATACCACTATATTCCCGCCGGAGGTTTTGATATGGCTAAACAGGTACACATCCGTGTAGATGATGCAATATATAAAGAATTGAGTGAATATTCTGCGCTTAGTGGACAGTCTATGCAGGATTGTTTGTCTGTTGCAATCAGACAGTTTCTCGTTAAAAATAAGAAGGAACCTCCCCGCAAGGAAACAGACTATACTTTTATTGACCTGTTTGCCGGAATAGGCGGGATGCGAATTGCCTACGAAAGAGCTGGTGGGCATTGCGTGTATTCAAACGAGTGGAACAAGTACAGTCAGGAAACATATTTTGCAAACTTTGGTGAACAACCTGACGGTGATATTACCAAAGTAAATGCAGCAGACATTCCTGATCACGACATTCTTGTTGCGGGATTTCCGTGTCAGCCTTTTTCTATTGCTGGCGTTTCCAAAAAGCAGAGTCTGGGGCGGGCAACCGGTTTTGAAGATAAAACACAGGGTACATTGTTCTTTGATGTTTGCAGAATCCTGAAAGAAAAGCGCCCCAAGGCGTTCATGCTCGAAAATGTAAAAAATCTGTGTAGCCATGACAGAGGCCATACATTCAAGGTTATCCGGGAATCATTGGAAGAGCTGAATTACAAAGTATTCTTCCAGATTCTTGACGGAAAAGTCTATGTTCCTCAGCATCGTGAGCGAATTGTGATTGTTGGATTTGACAAGGAGCGTTACGGTGAAAATATTGAATTTGAGTTTGACTTGTCTTTGCCGGAAAAAGCTCCTGTAATGAGAGATATTCTTGAATCCGATGTTAGTGATAAATACACTCTTTCCGATAAGTTGTGGGTGTATCTGCAAAACTACGCTGCAAAGCATAAGGCCGCTGGCAACGGTTTTGGTTATGGTATTGCCCCGCTTGATGGTATCAGCCGTACTATCAGTGCCAGGTATTACAAAGACGGATCTGAAATTTTGATCGCTCAGGATGGTAAAAATCCTAGAAGATTAACACCGAGAGAGTGCGCCCGCCTCCAAGGCTTCCCGGACAGTTTTAAGATTCCTGTCTCTGATAATCAGGCATATAAACAGTTTGGCAACTCTGTTGTTGTGCCTTTGATGAGCGAGGTCGCAAAACTTGTTATTAAAAATCTGCGTAAGATGGTAAGGGAATATCCCGTAGAGAAAGGATGGCAGTCTGATGATTGATGGGTATGCAGCTCAGGCGATTCAGTCTGTATTAAACAGCCAGCAGGCATATTGTAAATTTCTTTCCGCAAATGATTCCGGTGCAACTGGTGGACATCAAAGTGGCATCCTGATTTCAAAGTCTGCCAGGGAAATGATGTTTTCTCAGGAGCTTGGAAATGAAAACATCCTCAAAAGAACAGTAGAGATTCAGTGGCAGAACGATCTGCGTACTGAAAGCAGTTTTACATATTATAGCAGCAAAAATGAGTTGAGAGTTACCAAATTTGGTCGTAATTTTCCGTTTCTGAATCCGGAACAGACGGGTGCGCTGTTTGTGTTCACAAGGCAGAATGCTGATCAGTATAGTGCGTTCTTTCTTGAAACAGAGGACGATATTGAGCAGTTCCTGAGTGCTTTTGGTATCAGCCCAACAGAAACAAACCGCCTGATTGACAGAGGCGGTATTCTGCCCGAAACACAGGAGCAGATTGCAATTAAGGGGTTCATCCGCACTCTGGCAGTGGATTTCCCTTCGTCCAATGAGATGTCTGCGGCGGCAAGAGATATTCAGAACAGGGTATATAATCATCTTGAATATATCAGGACAAATCCTGACCGAAAAATCATTGAATGGACGAATACGGAATATGCTCTGTTCCGGGCAATCGAACACGCCCGTTATGGTGAGCAGATTTCCTGCGGATTTGCTACGGTTGATGAGTTTATCACTATGGCAAACATGGTGCTGAATCGTCGTAAGAGCCGGGCGGGAAAGAGCCTTGAACATCATCTGTCTGCCGTATTTGATGGAAATGATATTATTTATGCAGCACAAGCCATAACAGAGGGCAATAAAAAACCGGACTTTCTTTTCCCCTCTCGGGAGGCATATAACGATGCAACCTTTCCCACGGACAAGCTGATTTCTCTTGCTGCAAAGACTACATGTAAAGACCGTTGGCGTCAGGTTATTAACGAAGCAGACCGGCTGAGAGGTATGCCAAAATACCTGTGTACACTCCAGCAGGGCGTTTCTCCGGCACAGATGGATGAGATGCAGGCAGAAAATGTTGTCCTTGTTGTACCTCGTCCGTACATTTCCTATTATCCGGCAGATCGGCAGGAGCGTATCTGGTCGTTGTCCAAGTTCGTATCCTATGTGCGTGAAGTTGAGGGGTGCTGATGGCTGACATTATATCCCCGGAACAGCGAAGCAAAAACATGGCAGCAATACGATCAAAGGATACAAAGCCGGAAATCTATTTGAGAAAGCTCCTGTTTGCACAGGGATTTCGTTGTCGGATTGCATCCAAAAACATTCCAGGTCACCCGGACATATTTCTCCGTAAATATAATACAGCAATATTTGTGCATGGATGTTTCTGGCACCGTCATCAGGGTTGCAAGTATGCCTACACGCCTAAATCCCGTGTAGAGTTCTGGCAAAAGAAGTTCGATGATAATGTCCGGCGTGATTCGGTCGTAAAAGCAGAACTGCAAACAAAGCAAATCAAATGCCTGATAGTATGGGAATGCACAATTAAACAGATGAAGCGTAGTAAAAACACGGAAACTGATGTGTTACAATCGTGTGCCGACTTTATCCATTCTGGTAGATTGTACCAAGAGTTGTAAGTGAGAATACATTTCATTAAGAGAGGAATATTATGGCTAAGAGGAAGATGGTGCAGAGTAATCTTATGAAAAACTCCATTTCTGCGTATTTTGCCGCCATAGAAATTCATAACAAACCGAATATTTCATACCGCTATGAAACTACAACTTTGCTCTTGATGAACGCATGGGAACTGATCTTAAAAGCGTATATCAAGAAGTTCATAAAGAAAAAGTCCATCTACACAGGCGATGGGCATACCGTTTCGATTGATAAGGCAATCAGCTATGTAGATGAGCATATTAACGCCACAGAATCCAAAGCGTTTACTGCCATAAAAGAGAATCTGTTACTCATCGAAGAATACAGAAACAATATTGTACACTACTATAACGAGCAATTAGAGCCATATATTTTTATGCTGACTGCAAAGCTGCATTAAACTATGTGGAGTTCATGAAAAAATACTTTTCAAAGGATATCTTAGCGGAAGATGGTCTGTTTATTCTCCCTTTAGGCTTCAAGTTACCTTTTAAGCCAGAAGATTTCCTGACGAAAAAAGCTGCCCAATATGTATCGACCTCGGAATCTAAGAAGTTCATTGGGTCGATCATCAATGTTATTACTGACTTGGACACAAGAGGTGTTGAAGATACGATTGTCGTAGGATTTGACATCTACTTGGAAAATGTCAAAAAGATGAAGAACAGCGATTTGTTGGTGGCAATCACATCGAAAGATGAAGCTGATGTACGTTTTGCGAAGGTAAGTAAGGTTCGAATAACAAATGATCCTAACGTACAACTTCAAGTAAAGTTGAACGATGAAGGATTTGTTTCATCCTTCCCCCTTTCATATCGCGATGTGTGCACCAGGTGCAAAAAGGAAGTTCCGAACTTTAAGCAGGGAAAGAAGTTTAATGGGATTATGGCTGAGATAAAAAAGGATGCCAGATACGCTTTTACTCGAAAGCTTAATCCCAATAGTTCCAAATCTTCAAAAACTACATTCTATACAGAAAGCGTTATTGCCGAAATTGCGCAGCGATTTACGCTGGAAAATTCTGTGTCTACCTGAGATAATTCCACAGAACTTACTGTTGCACAAAATCACCATAGAGCTAGGGCCGAATTTCCGGCTACAGGATAAAAACTTTTGCCCAATGCTGTTTACTAAGCACCATACCACAATATTCGGCGGGCTTTGCCAAATGCAAAAGCGACAGGGAGGATGATTTTAAAATCCGCTCGTCAGGCGCTTTTTTGGGTATCGACGGCAGGGCAGGGGTTCTTCGGGGAGAGGGGGCGGCTCATTTGCTTGCGGCGTAACTGATGGCCGCTTCATGTATGGATGTTGCGGGGAGTTCTGGGATTTTTTGGCTTGGTATTTTTTCAAAAAAGCATTTCATATGGCAATGTTGAGACCCATGAAATCCGAACCCGCAAGCTGTTTTTGCGCCCGTCCCAAATCCCGGGCGGAGAAGGTTGTTTTTGCGCTTGAGGTAATTTTTTTTGCAATCGCTTTCATCTGTGCCGCCCTGGCTTTTGCCGGCGTCATTGACACTGACTGCTGGTATTTAGCTTTGCTGCTTCTGGTTGATGTTCTGGTGCGCGTGGCTGCAAAATGGATAATCCGCATTTTTTCGCCGAAGCGGAGGGTTTTCTTTGAGACCGGAGGGGACGGGCGCCCGGTGGCGGCAGTTTTGGAGCTTGAGAACGTCGGCGGAAGGGACGCCGAGATTTTGGGGGCCGGATTTGTGGAATGGAGGCGGGAGGGCGCTGCGTCGTCTCACGATTCCGCGCACGCGTTCTCTCCGGATTCGTGCGCAGGGCAGAACCGCTTCCCGATGCCATTTCCCAGGGGAGGCGTCGTTTCCATAAGGTACGGATTTGCGGAGGTCGCGGATGCGCATTCCATTTGCGCGCTTTACTGCGACGTGGATTCGTCGGCCTTTCCAGGATGGCTGGTATGGGAGGAGAGGCTTCCCATGAATGAGGAAGTTTTGCCGAAGCCCCCGCCCGGGGTGAGGCGCATGATAATCCCGCTCCGGCGCCTTGAGAGATATTCCATGCGCCTGGGGTTTCCGCTTCCCGTCAAGCTCATGCTTGCGGCGGCCGCCGTGCTTGCGGCAATCGTTTTGGCGCTTGTGTTTCTCGGGCCCCTGTGATGGGAGGGAGTCTGATGTGGCCGGGGAAAAGGCTTGAAAAAAATAAGCGGGCTTATTTTGTTTTTTATATGTCGGATTTTTCAGGGAATGAGGGGCCGCAGGTGCGCGGAGTTTGGGCGGGGAGGGCCTACCGCGTGTTTACGGCGGTTTTTGCCGTTTCGTTTGTCGCCTTTGTCCTGGGGGTCGCATCTGGGGGCGTTTCGGAGGTGTGCATAAAGGCGGCCATTCCCGCCTTTGTCGCTTCGGGACTTGCTATCGCCGCTTTCAACCTCGCGGTCGTGCGGAGGAGCAGGGCCTCGTACGAGCCCAAGGCTTCGCTCAATTTTGAATTCGGCGCGGACGGGGCCCCTGCCGAGGCGCGGCTTGAGCTTTGGAACAGAAGCGGACAGACGCTGAAAATCGTGGGCGCCGGATTCGTGGAGCGCGCGCGAGCGCGCACTGCCGCAGTTTTAGAGCGCGACTTTGATGCGGCTTTTTCGCCTGACGGGATTGGCGAGGTGAACCCGTTTCCTGTCTGCATGCCTCCCGGGGGTACGTTTTGCCTGCGCTACCCGTTCGCAAACTCCGCAAAAAGCCGTAGCTTAATCGCCCTTTATTACGACCTCGACGGGGCGTCCCTCCCGGGCGGGGCGATGTATGAGGCGTGCGGGGTTTCCGCTTACGGCGGTATCGTGGCCCTGCGCCCACGCGCCGGGGCGAGGCGCGTTTTTTTCTTCGACCGGCGTTTGGTGAGGCTTTCCAAAAAGCCCGGTTTGCCGGCGAACTTTAAGGTTTCTATTCTGTGCGCGGCCGCATTCGCCGCCGCTATTTTGCTGTTTGGGATGCTTGCCGGAAGCGGAGCGTCCTGACGGCCTCGCGGGGGGTGCGCGGGCGGTGGCTTCAGCCCCGGATTCGCGCTTTTTTTGACGGCCTTTTTTTGCCGGATTTTCGGATTTTTTAATCCGCTTTAAATCAGCGTGTTGCATGGCGGGCGCGCTGCGGAAAAATGACGGACTGCCGAGTTTATTTGTTGCAATCGCCCGGCGCCGGCATAGTATATATATAACCCTTCCCAAAGTGGGGAAAGCCTTTTTGTTTTTCGGGCGCGGACCCGGGCGGACAGCCCCGGCGGAGCGGCCCGCCGGGGGCGGATTTTTTGCGGGAGGGGGAAGGTCAATTTAACTGAAACACATACGCATAAAATGTCAGAAAACATCAAAAAAATAGATAATTACGATGCGTCGAAAATCCAGAAGCTGGAAGGCCTGGAGGGCGTCAGGAAACGCCCCGACATGTACATCGGTGACACGCACGAGAGGGGGCTGCACCATTGCGTCTTCGAAATAGTGGACAATTCAATCGACGAGGCCCTGGCCGGATACTGCACGACGATAAAGGTCGCCGTCCACTCGGACGGCTCCTGCTCCGTTGAGGACAACGGCCGCGGCATCCCCGTGGACATACACCCCAAATACAAAATCCCGGCCCTCGAGCTTGTCATGACAAACCTCCACGCCGGCGGCAAGTTCGGCAAGGGGGCCTACCAGGTTTCGGGCGGCCTTCACGGCGTGGGCGCCAAGTGCGTGAACGCGGTCAGCGAATTTTTCTCGGTCGACGTGCGCAAGAACGGGCAGATATACCGCATGGAATTTTCCCGCGGCAAGACCACGCGCAAGATGGAAGTTGTCGGCGCAACAAAGACAACCGGCACGAAAATAACCTTCCTGCCCGACCCGGAAATCTTCGAGGAGACCAGGGAGTTCAAGCACGAGATACTGGCCAAGCGCCTGAGGGAGCTCGCGTTTCTCAACCCGGGCGTTCGCATAATCCTCATCGACGAGCGCATAAACAAGGACGAGGAGTTCTGCTTCAAGGACGGCATCGCCGAGTACGTTTCATTCCTCAACAAGGCAAAGAACGTCGTAAACCCGAAGGTCATCGCGTTTTCAGGCGACGCCGAAGCGCCCTCCGGCGGCAAGATAATCGTGGACATCGCCCTCCAGTACAACGACTCCTACGCCGACCAGATTTACGCCTACGCGAATTCGATTTTCAACGTCGAAGGCGGAACCCACCTCAGCGGCTTCCGCACGGCCCTCACGCGCGTTGTCAACACCTACGCCAAGGCTAACGGGCTTATAAACGAGAAGAAGGACAAGAACATATCCATCTCCGGCGACGACGTCCGCGAGGGGCTTACGGCCGTCATTTCCGTCAAGGTTCCCGAGCCGCGCTTCGAGGGCCAGACCAAGACGAAGCTCTCCAACTCCGAGGTGGACGGCATCGTGCAGAAAATCGTGGGCGAAAATTTGAAGTACTACTTTGAAACGAACCCGCAGATGGCAAAGAAGATAATCGAAAAGACCCTCAACGCCGCCCGCGCCCGCGAAGCCGCGAGGAAGGCGCGCGAGACTGTCAGAAAGACGGCGATAAGCGCGGGGGGGCTGCCCGGAAAGCTCGCGGACTGTTCCGAAAAGGACCCGTCCCTCTGCGAGCTTTACCTCGTCGAGGGCGACTCCGCAGGCGGGTCTGCAAAGCAGGGCAGGGACAGGCGCTACCAGGCCATACTTCCGCTGCGAGGCAAGGTGATAAACGTGGAGAAGGCTCGCCTTGACAAAGTGCTAAACAACAACGAAATACGCACCATAATAACAGCCTGCGGCACCGGCATCGGCGAGGACGGCGAGGGCGCGTTCGACGCCTCCAAATCCCGCTACCACAAGATTGTCATAATGACGGACGCCGACGTGGACGGCTCCCACATACGCACCCTCCTTCTCACGTTTTTCTTCCGCCAGATGCGCGGCCTCATCGAAAGCGGCTACGTCTATATCGCCCAGCCGCCGCTTTACAGGATAAAGCGCCGCAAGAGCGAGCGCTACGTCATGAACGACGCCGAGATGAACAGGATTCTGATAGAGCTCGGCTCCGAAAACCTGACGCTCGTGCGCCTCTCAGACGGCGCGGAATTCCCGCCCGCAAAGGTTGACAGGATTGTGGAGCTCCTCTCCCGCCTTGAGGTTTTAAGCGGCGGCGTCACCCGCTACGGCTGCAACTTTGCCTCCTACGTCAACGCCGCCAGGGACGGCGTCCTGCCGCGCTACGTGGCGCGCATACGCCTCGGCAACAAGGAGAGCTTCCGCTTCCTCTTCGACGAGGAGGACCGCTCCAAGTTCTTCGTCGAATTCGACAACGCCGAGGACATGTTCAGCGCCCACACCGTCCGCGAAGTCATCGACGAGAACGGCAACAAGGTGCAGCAGCGCATACGCGTGTATGAAATCTACGAGGCCCCCCAGATGGAAAAGGTGCTGGGCGAGCTTGAGAAAATCGGGTTTGCGCGCGACTCCTACGCGCCGTCGCAGAAGCCGCGCTTCAAGCTGGTCGAAAAGGCTTCCGACGGCTCGGTTTCGGTGGAGGCGCCGATATTTACGGCCCTTGAAATGGTCGCAAAAATACGCGAGCTCGGCCGCAGGGGCATGACGATACAGCGCTACAAGGGCCTCGGCGAAATGAACCCGGAACAGCTCTACGAGACGACGATGGACCCCGACAAGCGCACCCTCCTGCGCGTCTCGATAGAGGACGCCGCACTCGCGGATTCGACTTTCGCCATGCTCATGGGCGAGGACGTTCCAATCCGCCGCGCGTTCATCGAGGACAACGCCCTCAACGCATCATACCTCGACGTCTAAAAAGAAAGGCTTTCCAGAATGTACGCAGAAAACGAAAAAGTATTGCCCGCAAGCATAACAGAGATAATGCAGGGGGCCTACATCGACTATTCCATGTCGGTCATAGTCTCCCGCGCCCTCCCGGACGTGCGCGACGGGCTCAAGCCCGTGCAGCGCAGAATCCTGTACGCGATGCTGCGCGAGGGCCTGCTCCACAACCGGGCGTTCGACAAGTGCGCGGGTGTCGTGGGCGAAGTCCTCAAAAACTACCACCCCCACGGCGACAGCTCCGTGTACGACACCCTCGTGCGCCTCGCCCAGGACTGGGTGATGGGCTACCCGCTCGTCATGCCCCAGGGCAACTTCGGCTCGATAGACGGCGACCCCGCCGCCGCCTACCGGTACACCGAGTGCAAATTGAGCGAGCTTGCCGAGGACCTGCTGCGCGACATCGACGAGGACACCGTCGACTTCGTGCCGAACTACAAGGAGTCCACCACGGAGCCGTCGGTGCTGCCTTCCGCGCTGCCGTCGCTTCTCATGAACGGCTCGACGGGAATCGCCGTCGGCATGACGACCAACATCCCCCCGCACAACCTGGGCGAGCTCATAGACGCCACGTGCGCGATAATCGACAACCCGTCCATTTCGATAGACGACATAATAAAGATTCTTCCGGGCCCCGACTTCCCGACCGGCGCCACCATAACGGGCCTCTCCGGCATCGAAAGCTACATGAAGACCGGCAAGGGCATCGTGCGCATGCGCGGCGTGGCCCATTCGGAGGAGCTTAAAAACGGCAAGGACCAGATTGTAATAACGGAGATACCCTACAATGTAAACCGCGCCTCGCTCGTCGAAAAAATAGCGGAGCTCGTCTCCGAAAAGGTGCTGACGGAAGTCAGCGACCTGCGCGACGAATCCGACAAGAACACGCGCATCGTAATCGAGCTCAAGCGCGGCGAGGCCCCGCGCGTGGTCCTCAACAAGCTCTACAAGCACACGCAGCTCGAGTCCTCGTTCGGCGTCATACTGCTTGCCCTCGACAAGAACAGGCCCAAGCAGATGAACATAAAGGAGATGATAGAGTGCTACATCGAGCACCGCCGCGACGTCATCTACCGCCGCACCCAGTACCTCCTGCGCAAGGCCGAGGACAGGGCCCACATACTGGAGGGCTACAAGATAGCCCTGAACAACCTCGACGATTTCGTAAAGATAATCCGCGCGAGCAAAAACCGCGACGAGGCCAAGACTTCGCTCATGGCCAAGTACCCCCTCTCGGAGCGCCAGACCAACGCCATTTTGGACTTGCGCCTCTACCAGCTTACCGGGCTTGAGCGGGAGAAGATAGAAAACGAGTACATGGAGCTTATGAAGCTCATACAGGAGTACCGCTCGATTCTGGAAAACGAGCACAAGCTCCTGTCCGTCATCAAGGACGACTTGAAGAAGATGCGCGAAAAGTATTCGACGCCGCGCCGCACGCAGATACTCCCCGCCGAGGGCGAGTTCCGCATGGAGGACGTCATCGCAAACGAGGGCTGCATCATCACCGTGTCGCACAACGGCTTCATAAAGCGCACGGGCGTCAGCGCCTACCGCTCCCAGCGCCGCGGCGGCAAGGGCGTGATAGGCTCCGGGCAGTACGACGAGGACTTCATCGAGCACCTCTTCACCGCCTCCACGCACGACCACATAATGTTCTTCATGAATAACGGCCGCGTCTATGTCCACAAGGTGTACGAAATTCCCGAAGGGGCGCGGACTGCCAAGGGCCGCTCGATTAAAAACGTGCTCGACCTTCAGCCCGACGAGAAGGTCGCGGCCATGATATGCGTAAAGGACCTCGACGACGAGACCAAGAGCCTGATAATGGCGACGAAAAACGGCGTCGTCAAAAAGACGATGCTCTCCGAATACAAGAACTGCCGCAAGGGCGGAATAATCGGCATAAACCTCGACGAAGGCGACGACCTCATGGGGGTTGTTCTCGCCGAAAAGGACGACGAAGTCGTGCTTATAACCCACGCGGGCATGTCCATACGCTTCTCGGAAAACGACCTGAGGGCGCAGGGAAGGGCGACGCGCGGCGTGCGCGGCGTCACGCTCAAAAAGGAGAACGACTGCGTGAAGGCCATCGTAGTTGTTGACGGGGACAGCACCCTTCTCATCGCCGGGGAAATGGGCCAGGGCAAGAGGACCGACTACGCCGAATACCGCCTTCAAAACAGGGGCGGCTCCGGCGTCATCGCCATAAAGACCCACGGCGTTGCGGGCGCCCTCTCCGTCCGCGAGGACGACGAAATAATGATGTTCACGCAGGGCGGCCAGGCCGTGCGCTCGCCCGTGAAGGATGTGCGCGTGATAGGCCGCACAACCCAGGGCGTGCGCCTCATAAATCTGGCCGAAGGAGACAGGCTCGTGGGTATTTCCCGCGTGGTAAATACCCGGGACGAGGACGAGGCGGACGGGACTTCACCGGACGGCTCCGAAAGTGCGGATTCGTCGGGGAGCGCGGAATCCTGAGCATGATTTTGCGGCGCGTTCGCGCGCCGGCGGCGGCCCCTGAAAAGGGGCCGTTTTTTTGTCCGGAATCCACCCCCGCCCAATTTTTACGGCGTTGGAATTTTAAATTGCGAGTTTTGCCCCGAGGCAAATGGCGGAAAATCGCGGGATGTTTGAAGCTTTTAAGTCCGGCTTGGAGCCCGGAGTAAGCGCTGGAGGCTGTTTGCGCCGGCTCAATGGAAGGATCGGGGTTTTGAAATATTTTTGCGCCGCCTCGCCTTCTATCGCCGAGCCTGCAACTTTGCCCCGGGGTTGGCGGCAATATCCGTGCTATGCTCGGACGCCGAGGGGTTTTCCAGGCGCCTCAAGGCGGAGTTTGCCGGGGTTTCCGCCCCGGCGCCGCGCATATTGTCCGCGCCGCGCTGAGCTTTGGGGGGAAGGCGTTTGGGCCCGCTGCCCGGCTTTTGTGCGCCGCGCATTTTCCGGCTTTCGGCGCAGGCCGCCCCGCGTTCCGTTCGGGTTGACTTTCGCGGGCGGTTGTGCAATGTTGGATTGTAATTGCATATCTTTAAGGGAATATGGATTCCTTTTGATATTGCATGGAGGCGGGTTTCGCAGTGTAGTCCGCTTTATTTCCCAAACGCAGCATGAAACTTTACCAGTCATTCATTAAAAGGCCGGCCGACATTTTTCTTTCCGCCCTTTTGATAATCGCCCTGCTCCCGCTTTTTGCCGCGCTCTACGTGGTGGTGAGGTGCGCCATGGGCAGCCCCGCGCTTTTCAGGCAGGCGAGGCCGGGCAGGGGGGAACGGATTTTTGAAGTCCTCAAGTTCCGCAGCATGTCGTCGGAGACCGACGAAAACGGAAGCCCCCTTCCCGACGAGATGCGCATGACGAGGCTGGGCGGGTTTCTGCGGCGTTCCAGCCTGGACGAGCTGCCGCAGCTTTTCAACATCCTTAAGGGCGACATGTCTTTTGTCGGGCCCAGGCCGCTTCTTGTGGAGTATCTGCCGCTTTATTCGCAAAGCCAGCGCCGGAGGCACGAAATCCGCCCGGGCGTCACCGGTTGGGCCCAGGTCAACGGGCGCAACGCAATCAGCTGGGGCAGGAAGCTCGAGCTGGACGAATGGTACGTCGACCACGTTTCGTTTTTGCTGGACCTTAAAATCATGCTCATGACGGTTGGAAAGGTCCTTGCCCGCGAGGGGATTTCCCAGAATGGGCGGGCGACGGCGGAATCTTTCAAGGGCGACAACTGACATGCGTTTATGCGGTTCATACGGACAGCCGGCGTCCCCTGCGGGCGCGTCCGGGATTTGCGGGCGGAAGGCCGTGGAGGGGGCTTCGGGCATCCCGGAGGTTTCCCATGCTGAATTTCAATTTTAAAATATGAAAAAAGAGCGCATATATCTCTGCCTGGCGCACATGTCGGGCAGGGAGCAGGATTTTATAAAGGAGGCTTTCGACACAAACTGGGTCGTGCCTCTGGGGCCCAATGTCGACGGTTTTGAGGCCGATCTCGAATCCTTCGCGGGCGGGGGGAAGTCTGTCGTTGCCCTGTCTTCGGGCACGGCGGCGGTGCATTTGGCTCTGGTTGCGTGCGGGGTCGGGCCCGGGGACGAGGTCGTTTGCCAGTCCTTTACGTTCTGCGCGTCGTGCCACCCCGCAGCCTACCTCGGCGCCACCCCGGTGTTTGTCGACAGCGAGCCGGACACCTGGAACATGGATCCCGGGCTTCTTGAGGAGGCTATCCTTGACCGCATCGCAAAAACCGGCAGGGCCCCCAAGGCGATAATCCCCGTCCACCTCTACGGGATGCCCGCGAAAATGGACGCGATAATGGCAGTGGCGGAGCGCTACGGAATCCCGGTTGTCGAGGACGCCGCCGAGGCCCTCGGAAGCCGCTACAATGGCAGGCCCTGCGGAACTTTCGGCCGCTACGGCGTGTTCTCCTTCAACGGCAACAAGATGATAACCACGTCGGGCGGCGGCGCGCTCGTATGCGGCTCCCCCGAGGAAAAGCGTCGGATAATGTTCTACGCCACGCAGGCCCGCGAGGGCTATCCCTACTACCAGCACGAAAAAATCGGCTACAATTACCGGATGTCGAACATCTGCGCCGGCATCGGCAGGGGGCAGATGACAGTGCTGGAAGCCCACATAGCCCACCACAGGCGCCTTGCTGGGCTCTACGCGGAGCTGTTTGACGGGGTTTCCGGAATATCTTTCCACAAAAGCCCCTCCGGGCCGTTTGAATCCAACTACTGGCTGAGCACGATTGCCGTTTCGCCGGAGCTGCACGTGCGCGGGCAGGAGGGCGCCTATTCGGCCCCGGTCAAGGGCGCGGTCGGCGGGGCCGCCGGGGTTGTGCGCGAGGCGGAATGCGCGCGCACGGCCTGCGAGCCGAACGCCAATGTGGAGGCGATACGCGTAGCCCTTGACGCCGCCGGAGTGGAGACGCGCCCGCTTTGGAAGCCCATGCACCTCCAGCCCGTGTACAGGGGCGCCCCGGCATATGCAAACGGGGTGAGCGAATCGCTTTTCAGGGTCGGCCTCTGCCTTCCGAGCGGCCCCGGCGTATCTGAGGGCGACGCCCGGTTCATTGCCGAAACCATAAGGGAAGCCGCCGGGGTCTAGCGCCGCGTCCCAATGCGCAATTTCAAATTATTTTCCATATGCCTAACCTAATTTCCAGACTTTCACGCTGGTATTTTTCGCGGGACGCCCTGCCGTATTGGGGCATCCTTGCCATCGACTGCGTCATCGTGCTGTTTTCGGGAATGTTTGTCCACGTCCTTAATTCCGGCGCGCTCAGCACCCTTCAGAATTTCTGGCCCCTGACGCGCACATATGCGCTTTACCTGCTATTTTACATGGCCGGCTTCCGGATATTCCGGACGTATTCGGGCATAATACGCTATTCGTCTTTCGTGGACTTGCAGCGCATCGCCTTTGCCATGCTGATAGGCACAGTTTTGATTATAGCCCTCAGGCTGGTCTGGCCCATCAACGAATACCTGGTCTATATCCGCATAAGGGACCTGATTTTCACCTTCATACTTTCGACGCTTCTCATGTGGATGGTGCGCGTGCTTGTCAAATACATGTACGACGTCGCCTACTTCAGCAAGCAGGCGAGGCGCGTCTTTATTTACGGCGTTTACGAGGGGGGCGTCGGCCTTGCAAAGAGCATACTGAACCAGCGCGAGCGCAAGTATGTGCTGGAGGGCTTCGTGAGCCACGAGCCCGGCCTGCGCAACCGCGTGCTGATGGGCGTGCGCGTGTATTTGGAAACCGAAAACCTGGCCGAAGAAATGGGGCGGCTGCACGCCGACATCCTCATGGTTTCCCCCGCTTACAGCCACCTGTTCCGCGGGAAGGACTGGCTTGTGAAGCGCCTGACGGAGGCTGGCATACATATTTACATGGTGCCTGCCGAGGTCGAATGGGACGGCAAGTCCGACGTCAGCATTTCCCAGCTCAAGGAGGCCGACATCGAGGATTTGCTGTTCCGGGACAAGATAGAGGTGGACATGGAGGCCGTCGGGAGGCTGCTTGAGGGCAGGAAGATACTCATAACGGGCGCGGCCGGGAGCATCGGAAGCGACATTGTGCGCCAGATAGCCCAGTGCCGCCCGGGGGAGCTGGTCCTGGTCGACCAGGCCGAAACCCCGATGTACGACGTCAGGCTGCACATGGCGGCGGACTATCCCGGAATAAAGGTGAGCACAATCGTAACAAGCATTGTCAATTCGCCGCGCATGGAGGAAATTTTCCGGAGGCACACGCCCGACTACGTTTTCCATGCGGCCGCCTACAAGCACGTCCCGATGATGGAGGACAACCCCAGCGAGTGCGTGCGCAACAACATCTGCGGCACGCGCATCGTGGCGGACCTCGCCGTGAAATACGGCGCGAAGAAGTTTGTCATGATTTCCACCGACAAGGCCGTGAACCCGACGAACGTGATGGGATGCTCCAAGCGCATTTGCGAAATTTACGTGCAGAGCCTCGACAGGGCAATCAAGGAAAACAAGGTCGCAGGCTCCACGCAGTTTGTAACGACCCGCTTCGGCAACGTCCTCGGCTCCAACGGCTCCGTGATACCGCTTTTCCGCGAGCAGATAAAAAGGGGCGGCCCCGTCACCGTCACGCACCCGGACATCATACGCTATTTCATGCTCATTCCCGAAGCCTGCAAGCTCGTGCTGGAAGCCTGCACCATGGGCAAGGGCGGCGAAATCTTCATATTTGATATGGGCAAGCCCGTGCGCATAGCGGACCTGGCCAGGCAGATGATACTTTTAAGCGGCGCAAAGGACATCGAAATCAAATACATCGGCCTGCGCGACGGCGAAAAGCTCTACGAGGAGCTGCTAAATAACGTTGAATTTACAAAGCCCACCTTCCATCCAAAAATCAAAATCGCCGCAGCCCGCGAATACGGCTACGCCGACATCTGCCGCCAGACTGACGAGCTTTTCAGCCTCAGCCTTTCCTGCGACGACATGGCGATAGTGAAACGGATGAAGGAAATCGTCCCGGAATTCAAGAGCCGCAATTCTAAGTACGAGTCGCTCGACGGGGAGGCGTGAGCGGGGCCGCCCCGTGCCCGTCCATTCGGGCGCGCCGCCGCGGGCGGGGTGGGGTCTGCCGGGCTTTTGCAGCGTTCCCGGCGCTTTCCGTTATTCCATGCAGGAGCTCACCGGCTTCCGCCCCGGCACTTTTTGCGGCCGAATCCGGAAATTTCCGGTTTCGCGCTGCGGCATGTTCTCCACCGCCGCATTTGCCTAAAAAATTGAGAGTCCTGGCCGCCCCGGGAAATGATGTTTGAACTCCGCAGGATGGAACGGGCATGGCTCATCGCCCGGGGAGATTATGATTGCGGATAGATGCCGGGCGCCGGGGGGCTGCGCCGTATGTTTTCCGGGGGCGTCTCATCCGGAGGCTTGCCCCCCCAAGGAGGCGGTGCGGGCCGGACTCCGCCTGCGGCGTGAGGAATTTTTTCAGATTATTTTGGGGCCTTGCATGGATGAGGGGCCGGAAGGCGGTTCGGGAATGAGATTTTGCGCGTAGAGGTGAAGCCCGCCCAGCCTGCCTTGGAGGGCCGCCCGGTTTTTCGTTTGTTTCGGGGCATTCCCTTCCATGCCGCCCCTTGTTGCAAGCTTTTGCATCCCCGCAGCCGGACGCACCTGCGCTCCGTCTTCACGGGCGGGCAGGCGCTTTCGCAGGGCGGCGGCTCCGCGCTTTGGGGCGCACCCCTGCAAATTTATATTTTACCGTACCGCTTTGCGGTTTCCGCCGCCGAATTTGCGCCTTATCATGTACCTTACTATGCGGAAGAATTTCGGCATGTACTTTATGGGCGGATAGGCGATGTAGGAGAGGAATATCACCGTGAAGGAGTACATGCCCAGGTACAGTATGAGGCATATGCATGCGACTATCAGCACAAACCCCCTGATGCGCGTGCTGGTGTCCCAGTTTACGTGCTTGAAAGACGGGTAGGGGATGTTGCTTATCATGAGGAATGAAATCATGAGCATGATGGGAACGCACCACAGGGTGTAGTCCCAAAGCTCAAAGTGCATCATCGTAAGGGCTATGGACGACATCGCCCCTGCTGCGGCCGGAACCGGCAGGCCGCTGAAGTCCCCCTTCTCGTACTTTTCGTGCCCGGTTATGTAGGGGCAGGTTAGGACGTTGAAGCGCGCGAGCCTTATGCATCCGCACAAGAGGTATATGAAGGCCACGAACCACCCAAGGGCGCCAAAGGTGTTCTGCATGTCCGGCGAGAGCTGGCGCATCGGGTTCAGGGTGAGCAGGAAAGTGAGCAGGCACGGGGCGACCCCGAAGGCCACTGCGTCGGCCAGCGAGTCGAATTCCTTGCCGAATAGCGAGGTCTTGCCGCTGGCTCGGGCCACGCGCCCGTCGAGGGCGTCGCAGAATACGGAAAGGAGGATGGCAAGTATGGCTATTACGTAGTAGCTCGCGCTCGGGTTCGTCTCGGGATTCGTCTTTACGAACAGGTTTGCAATCGAGTGCAGTGCGGACTCCGTGTGCGGGTCGAAGCGCCCGCGCATGCAAAGCACTATCGAAACGAAGCCGAAAAACAGGTTTCCGGCCGTGAAAAAGTTGGGGAGGATGTAGATTTTGCTCGCCTGGTGGACGTTCGCCCACAGGGCGGGTTTTTCAGAGTTCATTTGTCTTTTCCGTTTTTGAGGGAGTCCAGATACTTCCAGAAGTTGTCTTCCTGCTCGACCATCGTCTCTTCGGAGAAGGGGAGCTTGAAGCGGAATACGAAGTCGGCTATCGTGTGCTGGTGCAGGACGTAGTGGGCGCGGATTGTCTGCGACTCCGGGAGGAGCTCAAAATATATCCGGTAGTCTCCGGCGCGGAGGCGGTAGTAGTTCCTGCCGAAGCGGTGGAACGAGCCGATGTCGCCCTTTCCGGCCTCCAGCTCCGCCGGGGTTATCGAGCCGAGCCTGTCGATTATCTCGATTTGGCGGAGCTTGTCCATCTTGTTTATCTCGCCGATGGCCTGATTGCTGAATGTCACCTGGTACATGATATTTGCGAAATTTGGATTGCCGCCGCGCCCACGTCCGGAAAATTCCCGTGCCCCTCCCGGCCGTTGCGCGGAAAACAAACGGGTTCCAGACTCGCATCATTTGCAAAAAAAGCAAGCAAAGATTGCCCCGGCCCACGGGCCTCCCCGCCCGCCGCGAATTTTTTTATGAAACTTTGCGGGGCCCCCTGGCGTTAGAATCGGCGTAATCCCACATGAAAGGCACCATGAAAATCAAGATATTCGCATTCGCCGCAGCCCTCGCCTCGCTCGCCGGGGTTTCCGCGGCCCAGGAGGCCGGCAGCCCGGCCCCTTTGCCGCCGTCCGCCCCCGCTGAGCGGGAGGGGAGGCTTCCCGAAAACTTCAAGGCGAGAATCCTCAAGGATTTCGACAGGGACGGGGACGGCTACCTCAACGCCTCCGAACTCGCCGCCGCCAAAGAGTTTCTTGCGCAGCGCCAGGCAAAGTTCGAGCAGATGCAGCGGCGCCACGCCGAGAAAATTATGGAGGAATTCGACTCCAATTCCGACGGCAGGCTCGACCTTGAGGAGCTGATACCGCTTCTTGAAAAGCAGAGGCGCATGTTTATGGAGGCCATGGCCGACATGCAGACTCCCGACGGGCGCAAGAGGATGCAGGAAATCATGCGCGGCCCGCGCGACGGCCGCAGGGACGGCCGCCGTCCGGAAGCCGGCCCCGGTGGCCCCGGAGGCGACCGGCCGAATCCCGGGCGCGGCGGCGAGTTCAGGCCAGGGCGCGAGCCGGGGGCGCGGGGGGATTCCGAGCGCGGGGCGGAAGGACCGAGGCCGGCGCCGATGCGCCGCCCGTCGCCGGACGACCTCGACGAGCTTGCGCTCCCCGTCCAGACCCCCTCTGAATAGCTTCATATTCGGTTGATTGAAAATAACGCGTGCGGCGCGGGACCTGTTTCCCGCCCCGCATTTTTTCTTTTGGGAAGCATATGCCGAACTCATCGCAAAGGGGATTTCTCCCCTTCAAGCGGTTTAGGAGTAAATACATCTATTGCTTTTTTTAATATCTGAAGCCGGCTCGCCTTTTCTGGCTTAAAGTTGCAAATGTTTTGGGAATTTCGATGTCGTATAATTCCTTTTCCTTTTGTTTGAGGGGCGCCTGATTTTGACAGGGCCTTTGCCTTCCCGGTTTTTCCCGGCGTCTTATGCCGGCGCGCCGCGCGTTTCGCCGGGAGGAGCGAAAAACCCGTCCCGCAAGGCTCCGCCGGGCGCCGCCGCAGATTCCCCCTCTGGCGGGGCCGCCATGCCGCATGTTCGGTTCCAAGTCCGGCAGACTCTTTGCACCGACTGCGCGGCCGGCTTCCGGGGCCGAATTTTTTTTGTGGACACCCGCGCGCCCGGACATATCTTTATCCGACAATTATGGCTTTGCGTAAAATTGAAAAAGTCGAAGGCCGCGGCGTATTCGTGCCCGGCAACGACATCGACACCGACAGAATCATACCGGCGCGCTTCATGGTGTGCGTCACCTTCGAGGGCCTCGGCCGCTACGCCTTCTACGACGAGCGCACAAACCCCGACGGCTCCCCCAGGAAACACCCCCTGACAGACCCGCGCTTCAGCGGCGCCAGCGTCCTTTTAAGCGGCGCGAACTTCGGCTGCGGCTCTTCCCGCGAACACGCCCCGCAGTCGCTGTGGCACTTCGGCATAAGGGCGATTGTGGCCGAAAGCTTCGCCGAAATATTCTTCGGCAACTCAACCACGATAGGGATTCCCTGCGTTTGCGCATCGCATTCCGACATCGCAAAAATCGCCGCCGCAGTCGAGGCCGACCCGCAGGCGGAAGTGTGCGTCGACCTTCGCGGCATGACCGTTTCGTGCGGCGGGGTGTCCGTGCCGTGCTCGATGCCGGAAAACAGCCGCAAGGCCCTCTGCGACGGCGTTTGGGACCCCATCGCCGAGCTTTTGGAGGCCGAGGCCGAAGTTTCGCGCACGGCGAAATCGCTGCCCTACGTGAAATAGCATGGACTTTATCTTGCAGGGTGCGGGATTGTTTATCTACCCGCTCGGGCTTTGCTCTTTCGTGGCGCTTTTTGTCATAATCGAGCGGCTGTTCGCCCTGCGCGAGAGCAGGGTGATTCCAAGGCGCGCGGCCGAGGCCCTGCTTTCCGGCGACCTCGGGGGGCTTGAGGGCGACCTCAATACCTCCGTGGGGCGCATCATATATTTCTGCCGCAATTCAAATCCCGACGCGGAGGCCGTGAAGGCGTTTGCGTCGCTTGAGATGACGAGGCTGGAGCGGGGGATGTTCCTGCTTGACGCGGCGGTTTCCGCAGCGCCGCTTCTGGGCCTTTTGGGCACCGTGGCGGGGCTGGTGTCGGTGTTTTCAGGGGATTCCATGCCGACGCAGGAGGCGATAACAAAGGGCGTGGGCCTCGCGCTTTCGACTACGATTCTCGGGCTTTCGATAGCCATCCCCTCCATCCTCGGAAGCTCGTTTTTGTACCGCAAAATCGACACGCTGTGCGCCCGCATAAACATCTGCGTGGAGCGCCTCATAGACGTGCGCTCTTCCGGCTCCGGCGCGCGTGGCTGACATGGACGTCTCGGCTTACAGGCGCAGGCGGCGCAGGTTCGAGGTGAACATCGTCCCGATGGTCGACGTCATGACGGTCCTCATATTTTTCTTCCTGCTTACGATGCAGTTCAAAGAGATAAGGTCTGTTGAAATCACCCCGCCTTCCATGGCCTCCTCCGAGCCCGCCAGACCCTCCGACAAGCCGGCGGCAGTCGGCGTGACAAGCGGCGGGGAATTCTACTTTAACGATTCTCCCGTCTCGCGGGAGGGCCTCGCCTCCGAACTCGCCCGCCTGCGCGCTGCGAATCCGGAGGCATCCGTGATACTCATCGGCGACCGGGGGGCCTCATGGGAGAGCGTCGCCTCCGCCCTCGACGCGATACGGGAGGCGAAAATAAAAAAGGCCGGCATCCAAAGCGGCGCGGAGTTTCGCAAATAGCGCGTGCGCGCCCCGCAGGCGACGCCCCGGGGATTTTTCCGCCCGGATTTTGGTCAAGTTTTTTTCGGGAAGGCCGATTTAAAAAAGGCTTGCCAATGGCGCCGCGATTCTTTGAATTGTCCGTGTTTTAGCTTTTTTGCGCCTTTTGCGGGGTACTACCCGGGCGACTTTTGCGGCTGATTTTTTCTCGCCGGTTTTTTTGATTTTCGGACCCGTCTCCGGCCATGGCTCAGACGGGCGCGGAATCCGGATTATTCGGATTTATGCCCGGCGGATTTTTCCACCATTTTATATTTTTATATGCAGGATTTTGACAGCAGTTTTGAGCAGGGCGGCCCGTACGGGGCCCCCGGCGGAAACCCCGGCGGCGAACGCCGGAACCAGCGCCGCCCCCAGCCTTCCGGGCGGGGGAAATTCCAGCCCAGAAACGGCCGAGGCCCGGGGCGCCGCTTCCAGAAGGGGCAGAACCAGGACAGGCGCAGGCCTCCCGCCCGGGACGGCTTTGAGCCTCGCCCCGACGACCGGGGGGAGGACCTCGAAATAATGAAAGTCGAGGGCATATTCGACCTTTCGGCAAACAATAACGGGGTGCTTCTCGACCCGAAGCGCGGCGGCAAGTCCAGGCCGACCGACACCTACGTATCCCGCGAGCTCGTCCGCCGCTTCAACCTCCGCAGGGGCCAGTACATATGCGGAAACGCCCACAAGGCCCAGAGCCACCAGAACCCCAAGCTGCGCTTCATCGAGACAATCGACGGGCTGAGCTGCATGGACCGCAGGCGCGTGCCGTCGTTCCAGAACCTCACCACCGTCGCCCCTGACGAGAAAATCCGCCTTGAAACTTCCGACGGGCGCATGACAAACCGCGTCATAGACATTTTCTGCCCCATCGGCAAGGGCACGAGGGGGCTGATCGTCGCCCCCCCGCGCACAGGCAAGACCACGCTTCTAAAGGACATCGCCTTCGGCGTTCTCGAAAACCACCCGGAGTGCCACCTTATAATACTGCTTGTGGACGAGCGGCCGGAAGAGGTCACGGACTTTCGCATGGACCTTCCGCAGGCCGAGATTTTCGCCTCTTCAAACGACGAGACAATCGACACCCACATACGTGTGGCCGACCTCGCCGTCGAGCGCGCCAAGCATCTTGCCGAGGTGGGCAAGGACGTCGTTCTTCTCATGGACTCGCTCACGAGGCTTGCCAGGGCCCACAACTCCGCAAAGGGCGGCGGCGGGCGCACCATGTCCGGCGGCCTGGACATCCGCGCCCTCGAACGCCCGCGCCAGATGTTCGCCTCCGCCCGCAATACCGAGGAGGGCGGGAGCCTCACCATCATAGCTTCGGCGCTGATTGAAACCGGCTCCAGGATGGACGAACTGATATTCCAGGAATTTAAGGGCACGGGCAACATGGAGATGGTGCTCGACCGCAAAATTGCCGAGATGCGCATATGGCCGGCTGTGAATCTGGCGGCCTCCGGAACGCGCCGCGAGGAGCTGCTTCTTTCGGCCAAGGAGCTTGAGGCGTCGGGATTCCTGCGCAGGGCAATGGCGGGTTCCAAGGGCGAGGACGCGACTGAGACCCTGATAGAGCGGATGTCTCAGACCAAGTCTAACGCCGAATTTTTGAATATAATCCTCTAGGGCCGCCGCCCGTCGCGTCTGCATCCGCCGGGATTTTTCCGGCGGATTTTTTTTGGGGGCGCGTTTCGCTCATCCCGCCTAAATGGCTCAATATCGGGCAGATTTAAGGGATTGGCATAGATTGGAATGCCCCGAAAGAAACGAAAAATCATGCGGCGTTTCGCGGCGGCTTAGGCGGGCGTTCCCTCTCCGCGCAAAATTTCATTCCGCCCTCCCGTTTTTCGTTCTCTAATCTATGTCAGACCCAAATTTTTTGATGCTGCCCGGCCTTATTATTCCCGCGCTCCGGATTTGTGCGCGGCGGCGGGACGGGGGCTGCGATGTGCACCTGCCCATGTCCGTTATGCGTTTTCTGGGAAGATGCGCCGCGCCTTGCGGCTTGGAAATTTCAGGCTAAAAGGCCGGGTCCCGCCGGGTGCTGCTGCGGATTTCCCGCAGGCAAGGCCGTCATGCCGACCGCTTCCCCGCACCCGCAGATTATTTGTACCGCCTCCAAGGGGGGAGGGAAATTTTAAAAATATTCTTCTTGCGTGGGGGCGGATGATTTTTTTGCCTCTTAAAAATGGAAGGTTTCGGGCAGGGCGTCAAATTTCCGGATTTCTGGCAGGCGGAGGCTCTTTCCGCGCTGAGGGCGGGGCGCGACGTGGTGCTGCACGCCCCGACGGGGGCGGGCAAGACGTATGTGTTCGAGCTTTTCTACACCCGCCATTTCAGGGGCCGTTCGGCGGTTTACACCGTGCCTACGCGCGCGCTTGCAAACGACAAGTTCCGCGAGTGGCGCGCGCGCGGGTGGAACGTCGGGATTTCCACCGGGGACCTGTCGCTCAACCCTTCCGCGCCGCTTGTCGTTGCGACGCTTGAAACGCAGAAATCGCGCATCCTTGGCGGCCGGGCGGCGGACTTCATGGCAATAGACGAATACCAGCTAATCGGCGACCCGCGCCGAGGCGCAAACTACGAGCTGGCAATCGCGATGGCGCCGCCTGAAACCCAGCTTCTGCTTTTGAGCGGGAGCGTCGAAAACCGCGGGGAGGTCGCGGCGTGGCTTCGCAGGCTGGGTCGGGACGCCGCGCTTGTCGAGCACGGGTCGCGCCCCGTTCCGCTGGAGGAGGTTTTTTCAGAGTCCCTTTCAAACGAAACTTCGTATTCGGCGCGCGGCGCGTGGGGGCGGCTTGTGAAAAAAATCGCGGCGGCCGACATGGCCCCCGTCCTGATTTTCGCCCCGAGGCGCGTGGATGCGGAAACAATCGCCTCGCGCATAGCTTCCGAACTGGACGGCCTCCCGCCGCTCCAGCTCCCGCGCGAAAGGCTGGAGGGCGCGGGCCGCAGGCTTGCGGGGCTTTTGAAGCGCAGGGTCGCGTTCCACCACAGCGGCCTTAGCGCGCGGCAGCGCAGCGGGATTGTGGAGGCGTGCGCAAAGTCCGGCGATTTGGTGGCGGTGGTTGCGACTACCGGCCTGGGCGCGGGCGTGAATTTTTCGATGCGCAGCGTCATAATTGCGGACAGGGAGTACGAGAGCATGGGGCAGGTACAGGTTCTGCGTCCCGACGAGATGCTCCAGATGTACGGGCGGGCGGGGCGCCGTGGGCTTGACACTTGCGGATACGCGATTTCCCTCCCCGGCAAGCCTCGGCTTTCGGAGGCCGGGGAGATAAGGCTCGGACGCTGCGGGCATCTGGACTGGACCGCCGTTTTGCGGGTGATGGACGCCGCCGCATCTTCCGGCGGGGACCATCTGGCGGCCGCGCGCCGCTTCCTGTCCAGGCTCTTTACCGAGGAGAATATCGACCTCGGTTTTGACAGGGCTGCCGCCTCCCCCTGCGGGCGCGGCGGGAGGGCTCGTTCCGGCGAGAGGGTTGAGATGCTCAATTCCGCCGGCCTTTGGGAGCGCAGAAAGCCATCCTGCCAGGCCCGGCTTTGCGAGGCCCTCTACCACGGCCCCGACGGCTGGGTGCCGTTTCTGGAAAGCCGCCGGGCCGTCCTTGACTTGGGCCGAGGCGCCGCCTGCGCTGTCGGGGGCGGCAGATACGGCGTGCGCGTGCGGGTGGCCTCGCGCCTGGAAAACGGGTTTTACAGGCTGACCAGGGCCGTTTACTCGGCCCTTTGCCCGCTGCTTGCGGATTGCGACAGGGCTCTTTCAAGCGGGGGAGGGGCGAGCCTACGGACGCTGCGCAGGAGGTTTTCAAAATACGTCCCCTCCCTCTTTTGGGGCGCGGAACTCGCGGGCTTTGAGGACAGGGGCGGGGCGCTGTTTGCGCTTCTTGACGTGTCGAACTCTAAAATAGGCGCCGTGCGCGACGGCGAGGGCGCGCTGCTTGCAAATCCGCCGCTCAGGCGCGTGCGCGTGCAGAACGCAAACGACTTCGGCGCGCTTTCGGGATTCGGGCCCACCGCAGTCCCCAGTTCCGCCTCTCCTGCGGAGCTTTGGCTCCGTTTCGGGCTCGTCGATTCCGAAATGCGGCCCACCGTCCGGGGGAGGATTTTTTCGTTTTTTAACGGCGGCGAGGGGCTTGCCATAGCTGCGGCCCTTGAGGATGAATCCTACTCGGTCGGGGAGATATTTTACGACATGGCAAACCTGCGGGCGGGGCGCCGCTTTGCGATGTCGTCAAAGATAAGGTCGTCTTCGTCGCGCCTTGCGGACGTTTGCGCGCTGAAGTATTCGCTTTCCGACGTGCCCGGATACCTTCGGCGCGGCGTGCCGCCGGGGTACGGGGAGGGGGCGTCGGAAATCGTCCGCAAGATAGCGGCTGGGGGCAGTTTTGCGGGCCTTGAGGACGATGTGCTGAGGCGCGGGGACATTGAGCGGGCGTGGCTCGAATGGAAGAGCATCGTGAGGCATGCGGCCTCCTGCCCGGATGTCGATGACGCCCGTTTCATGGAGCTGAAGGCGCTTTGCGCCTCCGAGAGTTCGGCATGGTGATGCGCCCTCAGCCCCTTTTTGAGAGGGCCAGGCGGTAGCGCACAAGCGAGACTGCCAGTATTGCGCACAGGCATGCGCATCCCAGCCATCCGTCGGAGAGCCCGGCCCCGCCGAAGATGCGCGCCTGCTCTTCGGACGGGTAGACGTAGAAGTTATCCTTGTAGGTGAATATGGCGGCCACTATCCCGGCGTGGAAGCCTATCGCGCTCCAAAGGGTGCGCGTCTTTGCGTAGAACACGGCAAGCACCGCGCCGAAGGCGGTGAGGGCGGAGAAGGTCGCGGCGTTGAAGTTTATGAATACGCCTACGGAGTCGTACCACGCGACGAGAAAGCCCGTGTACCATTCCGCGTGGCACAGCCCGCCGGGGATGTTGTCGAAAACCGAGCCGGGAACCTTGAAATGCTTGTACGCAAAAAACGCGGAAGTCAGAATTATGCCCCAGGAAAGCCCCCATGCCGTGTATATCGACCTGAATATCAGCACCCGGAACACAGTCTCTTCCAGCAGGGCGATTATCATAGCCCCGGCCAGGCCCCCGAAGAAGGCGGAAAGTATCGAGCCTGTCCCGAAGCCCGAGGGGTCTTTTTTTGAGATGTTGTCGAGTGTGAAGCTTTCGCCTTTGGAATTTTGGAGGGAGGCGAACGCGCCGCCTGCGTCGCCGGAGAGCTTGCAGACGACGAGCCTCTTGCCGAAGTCGTCGGGGTCCGAATAGACCGTCACGGAAACTCTGGCGTCCCCAAATTCCCTGTTCAGGGACTTTGAACGCTCTTCAGACGGCCCGACCTGAAAGCGCGTTTCAGCCTTGGGGATGCCGCCGCCCAAGTCCGCCGAAAGCGAGTATTCCCCCTCCGGAAGGCGCAGCCTCGCCTCGTGCGGGTCGTAAGAATACCTTATCTGGAGGGAAAAGATTGCGGCTGCGAGCGCGATTCCGAAGGCGAAGTAGGCGAGGAATTTCCGCGCGGCCCCGCCCGTCAGGGCAAGCCCCGCATACTTGAGGGAAAACAGCCCGCAGGTCTTCATCATCCAGGGAAGGGCCGCGACTATCGGAATCCACCTTATCCTGTCGTAGAAGTCGTCCACGCCCTTGCCTACGAGCCACTGCGTGTCCTCGGTGTGCCATGTGTCGTTTATAAACTGGGCTATCCAGTAAACCGGCGGCGTCAGCACGGACGCAAACAGCGTTGCGCCGAGGTAGATTGCGAGGAACATCCACACGCCCTTTGGCGAGCTTTGCTCCGGGCTTAGGCCGAAGAGCATAAGGTTTTTGTCTTTCATGCGAAAAAAGGCAGGTTCTTGTTTTTGCGTCGGGGCGCGCGAACCCCGCCCTCCGGCTGCCGGGGTGCGGGGCTAACGCATGGCGGGCCTCCCCCCGTCCGCGTCTTTTGCGGCTCCTTTATGGTTTGTATGCGCGCGAATGCAAGCATTTTTGCCCCGGGGGGAGGGGCGCCCGGCCTTTGCGCGCGTTTTGGGATTTTTCGTGTTGAAAAACGCCCCGCGCCTGGCAACCTACTGGCGGAAATGGAAAACGGACTCAGGCAGGCCATGGAAAGGCGCGCGGCCAGGATTGAAAACCTGCGCTCTGAAATCGCGTCCCTTCCCGCCGGCGCCTTCGGGGGCGCGGCGACGTTTGAAATAGGTTGCGGCAAGGGCCACTACCTCAGCGCCTACGGGCAGGCCCATCCGGGCGAAATGTGCGTGGGAATCGACCTCATATCGGCGCGCGTGCGCGACGGGGAGAGGCGCAGCGGAATGCGGGGCAACCGGAACGTGTTCTTCATGAAGGCCGAGTGCGGCGAGTTTCTGGAGGCCGCGCGCGGGGCGCTCAAATTTTCCAGGGTGTTCATATTTTTCCCCGACCCGTGGCCGAAGAAGCGCCACCACCGCCGCAGGCTCATACAGCCGGACTTCCTGACAGACCTGGCCGGCGCGTGCCTGCCGGGCGCCGAACTGTGGTTTAGAACCGACCATGCGGAATATTTCGAGTGGAGCCTCGGGGTTTTTGAGGCCCACCCGCTTTGGGGGGTGGAGCCGGGCGCCGCTCTCCCGTTCGAGGAGGTCTCGCAGTTCCAGCGGATTCTGCCCGTCTTTTCGACGATGAAGGCGGTTTTGCGGAGCTGAAAATGCTTTACAAGACTGGGCAATGCTACGATATTGAACCTTTTATGAACGAAGAATTGCAAAAGATAAGACACAGCGCCTCCCACGTCCTTGCGGCGGCGGTATTGCGCCTGTTTCCCGAAGCAAAACTCGACATAGGCCCCGCCACAGAGGGCGGCTTCTACTACGATTTTGACCTCGAACACAAGTTCACGGCCGAAGACCTCGAAAAAATCGAGGCCGAGATGAAAAAGATTATCGCCGAGAACCAGAAGTTTGAAATGCGCGAGCTAACCCGCGCCGAGGCCGAAACCCTCATCCGCGAGCGCGGCCAGGAGGCATACAAGCTGGGCCGCCTCGCCGACGTGCCCGAGGGCGAGAAAATAACTTTTTACACAAACGGCGAATTCTGCGACCTCTGCGCGGGGCCGCACGTCGACTACTCGAAGCGCATCAAGGCTTTCAAGCTTCTGAGCGTCGCCGGGGCCTACCACCGCGGCGACGAGAAAAACAGGCAGCTCCAGCGCATATACGGGACCGCGTTCGAGTCGAAGGCGGAACTCGAAGCCTACCTGGCCCAGCAGGAGGAGGCCAAAAAGCGCGACCACCGCAAGCTCGGCCGCGAAATGGGCTTGTTTGCGATAGACGACAAGGTGGGGCAGGGCCTCATACTCTGGAAGCCCCGGGGCGCCGTCGTGCGCCAGGCTCTCCAGGACTTCATATTGGAGCTTTTGCGCGAGCAGGGCTACTCGCAGGTCTTTACCCCGAACATCGGAAAGCTCGGCCTTTTCAAGACCAGCGGCCACTTCCCCTACTACAAGGAATCCCAGTTCGTGCCCATCGTGGAGCGCGACGACCTCCAGCGCATGGCCGCGGAGAACCTCCCGATGTCGAAATTTGAGGAGGAAATCGAGGGCGGGGCCGTTTCGGGCTTTCTTTTGAAGCCAATGAACTGCCCGTTCCACGTCCAGATTTACAAGTCGGACGCCCACTCCTACCGCGACCTTCCCGTGCGCCTTGCCGAGTTCGGCCAGGTTTACCGCTGGGAGCAGTCGGGCGAGCTAAACGGCATGACGCGCGTGCGCGGCTTCACCCAGGACGACGCCCACATCTTCTGCACCCCCGAGCAGCTCGACGGCGAAATACAGGGCTGCCTGGATCTCGTAAAGAAGGTGTTTACCACCATCGGCATGGCCGACTACCGCGTGAGAATATCCCTGCGCGACCCGAAGTCGGACAAGTACGTTGGCAGCGACGAGAACTGGGAAAAGAGCGAGGCCGCCATCCGCAAGGCAGCCCGCACCCTCGGCGTTCCGTTCTCCGAAGAGGAGGGCGAGGCCGCGTTCTACGGGCCGAAAATCGACTTTGTGGTAAAGGACGTAATCGGCAGGGAATGGCAGCTTGGCACCGTCCAGGTGGACTACAACCTGCCTGAGCGCTTCGAGCTTTCCTACACCGGCTCCGACAACAGGCCCCACACCCCGATAATGATTCACCGCGCGCCGTTCGGCTCGCTCGAGCGTTTTACGGGGGTTCTGATAGAGCATTTCGGCGGCAACTTCCCGACGTGGCTGGCGCCCGAGCAGGTGAGGATAATCCCCCTGGGCGACGAAGTTCGCGCCTATGCCGACGCCGTCTTTGCAGAGGCCAAAAAGGCGGGCCTGAGGGTCGGCATCGACGACTCCTCCGACAAGCTCGGCGCAAAGATACGCCGCGCCGAGACCGACCGCGTCCCCCACATGTTCGTCATCGGCAAGAAGGAGGCGGAGGCTGGAACCGTGGCGGTGCGTTCGCGCCTGCACAAGGAGTACGAGGGGCCGAAACCCTCGGCGGAGGCCGTGGAGCTCATCGTGCGGGACGCAAAGAGCCGCAGGCTCTAGGGGCACCCGTCCCCCGAAGGGCGCCTGGGCGTCCTTTTTTTGTCCTTTTAAATTTTTTCGGAGAGCTTTGAGATGAATTGGAATATCGGAAAGTACGACCAGAAGCTGGCGGCGGATTTGGGCTCATACCTCGGCGTCAGCCCCATTCTGGCCTCGCTTCTTCTGGAGCGCGGCTATTCCGACCCAATCAGGGCCGAGATGTTCCTGAAGCCGAAGCTCACAAACCTGGGCGACCCGTTCCGCGTGAAAAACCTGCGCGCGGCGGCCCTCAGGCTTATATCGGCCATCGAAAAGGGCGAAAAGGTCCTCGTCTTCGGCGACTACGACGTTGACGGCATCACCAGCACGACCCTGTTTGTGAACGCCATGCGCCATTTCGGGGTGGACCCCGCATACTTCGTCCCGAGGCGCATGGACGAGGGCTACGGCCTGAGCAAGGCCGCGCTCGAGCGCGCGTTTTCAAACGGCAACCCCGACCTTCTCGTCGCGCTCGACTGCGGCACAAACGCCGTGGACGCCATAAATTTCATACGCGCCAAGGGCATAGACCTCATCGTGGTCGACCATCACCAGTCCAAGGAGGACTGCAATGCCGGCGACTACATCCTCGTAAACCCCCATGTCTTTGACATGGACACCGCCCCGTGGCGCAACCTCTGCACCGTGGGGCTTGTGTTCAAGCTCGTCCACGCCCTGCTCAAGGAGATGCGCATGCGCGGGGACGCGCGCTCGTGGACGCTCAACCTCAAGGAGTCGCTCGACCTCGTTTCGCTCGGCACGATAGCCGACCTCGTTCCGCTCGTGGACGAAAACAGGATTCTCGCCCGCTACGGCATAAAGAGGCTAAAGAGCACCAAGCGCAAGGGCATCCAGGCCCTGATACAGGCGAGCGGCATATCCCTCGGCGACGAGATAACTCCGGTTGACATATCCTTCCGCCTCGGTCCGCGCATAAACGCGAGCGGCCGCCTTGCCGACGCCTCCCTGCCGCTTGACATGCTGCTGGGGGACGACTTCACGACATGCTTCCGCGCCGCCTGCGAGCTGAACGACATCAACAAGGAGCGCCAGGAGATAGAGCGCGGCGTGTTCGAGGCGGCCATGAAAAAAATCGCCGAATCGAACCTTGCCGACGACCCCTGCATAGTCGTTTTCGACAGGACGTGGCACCCCGGCGTAGTAGGCATCATCGCCGGAAAACTCAGCCGCGAGTTCAACAGGCCCGTCATAGTGTTCGGCGAAACCGACGGGGGCTTCACCAAGGGCTCCGGGCGGAGCGTGGCCGGATTCGACCTCGTCGACTGCCTGTCGCACTGCACGGAGTTTCTCGGGAGCTGGGGCGGGCATCCGATGGCGGTGGGGGTCTCCGTCCGCGAGGAGTGCATGGGGGACTTCCGCGCCAAGCTCAATTCCGTAATCCGCACGAAGATGGAAAACGGGGCCTCGTTCGAGCCGGAGGTGTGCGTGTCGCTGGTGCTCGCGCACGAGGACATATGTTTCGAGCTCCTGGACGAGCTGGAGATGCTCCATCCCTTCGGCGAGGGCAACCGGGAGCCGGTTTTCGCAATAAAGGGCGTCGTTTTGGACAAGCCCGTCGAAGTGTTCGGCGGAGGCCAGAATTTCAAGTTTCAACTCCCGCTGGGCAGCGGCGGCTGGCTGGGCGCCGTCGCCTGGCGCATGGCAAAAAGGCTTCCGCCCGTCGGCGAAAAGCTGGACTTTGCAATGCACCTGTCGTGGAACAGGTGGAACAAGCGCAAGACCCCGCAGGCCACAATCGTGGACTGGCGTCTTTCGGAGGGCGCCCCGCGCTGAGGGGGAGTTTGCCGCATGAAGACAATCCGGGCATTTGCGCCCGCAGCGGGCTTTCTCGTCCTGGTCGGGCTTTTTGAGCTGGCTTCCTGGTTTGTGGAGTGGGCGGGCATCCCCTTCCCGGGGGCGCTTCTTGCAATGCTTGCGCTGTATGCCGGGCTTTCTTTGGGGGTGGTCCCCCTGAAGCTTGTGGAGGGCGCGTGCAGGCGGCTCATGGAATTCATGCCGCTTTATTTCGTGCCCATCCTCGTGGGGATAACCGCATACCGAGGGCTCCTCGCGGGCAAAGTGCTGCCGATAACCTCGGCGGTCCTCATAAGTTCGGCGGCGACGATAGCATGCACTGGCTGCTGCGTCGAATTTCTGCACAGGCGCAGGCTCGCGCGGATTGCGGCGCGCAGGGATTCGGGCGGAGTTTCCGGGGCGGGCGAAGCTTCCGGCGCGCCCGGGGCGGAGGCCGGGAAATGAGCGCGGCATTCCAGAATGCCGTTTGGGCGGAGGCTGCGGCGCAGGCGGCCGGCATTGCCGCCACGGTCGCGGCTTACGCTTTTGCAAGGAAGCTTTCCCGCGCCAGGGCCTTCCGCTGGGCGCCTCCGATTCTCGTGGCGGCAGCCCTGATTATCGCGGGGATTGAACTCACCCCCGCCACATACGAGGGGTACGCCGAAGGCGGCGGCATAGTCACCTATCTTCTGGGGCCCGCGACCGTCGCGCTGGCCTATCCGCTTTACCAGTTTTCGAGGCTCGCGCGGGAGAGCGCCCTCGAAGTCGCTGCGGCCACGGCGGTTTCGGCAATCGCAAGCATTTCCACAATGCTCTTTCTCGGATGGCTGTTCGGCCTCGATTCCGGCATCGTGAAATCGCTTCTGCCAAAGAGCGTGACAACCCCGATAGCCCTCGAAATTTCAAAGATTACGGGCGGCATGCCGGGCGTGTGCGTCGCGGGCGTGTTCATGGCGGGGACTTTCGGCGGGGCCTTCGGGCACGCCATACTGAGGGCCTGCGGGGTAAAGAGCGACATGGCCCAGGGGCTTGCTATGGGAGCTTCAAGCCACGTCATAGGCACTGCGAAATGCCTTGAGGTGAGCGAGAGGCAGGCGGCCATGAGCGCGCTTGTGCTCGTGCTTGCCGCTGTTTTTACAACGCTCGTCTTTTCTGTTGCCATGGCCCTTTGAAATTGCTTGCAACCCCGCCGCCCATCCGCGAATATTGCGGGCATACCATGGGCGGGGCGGAAAAAGACGAAAGGGGGGCCGGAACGTGGGCGTGGCTTGCGCCCATGTATTTTGTGGAGGGTATGCCCAATGTTCTGGCGACCTCTGTCTCGGTGGTTTTTTTCAAGAGCATGGGGCTTTCAAACGCGGCCTCTGCCGCGCTGGCAAGCTCGCTTGCGCTGCCGTGGATAGCAAAGCCCCTGTGGGCCCCGCTCATAGACTCATTTTCTACGCGCCGCAAATGGGCTTTGGGCTCGCTTTTAGCGCTTACAGTGTCGTTTCTTGCGCTTGCGGCGTCGCCTTTTGCCGGGGCGTGGGCGTCTGCGGCAGTGGCGTGCCTTTGGGCGGCGGGGTTTGCCTCCGCAACCTACGACGCCGCCTCCGACGGCTTTTACATGCTGGCCCTCTCCGACAGGGGGCAGGCGTTTTTCGTGGGCATACGCAACACCTTTTACCGCGTCGCTATGGTGTTCGCCCAGGGGGGCGTCTGTCTCTTATACACATCTCCGAGCCCACGAGACGGAGCTACATCTCGTA
>ERZ1026946.44-NODE-44-length-69201-cov-38.361930_pt1 | contig 69201 bp, 46 predicted proteins | sample MGYA00519460_ERZ1026946 | MGnify/ENA primary metagenome ERZ1026946 (study PRJEB26926, sample SAMN06164620) | human gut metagenome | biome: ENVO:00009003; feature: ENVO:2100002; material: ENVO:00002003 | host: Homo sapiens | place: USA | collected 2012 ...
AGATGTAGCTCCGTCTCGTGGGCTCGGAGATGTGTATAAGAGACAGTCCGGGGGCAGAAAAATATTGTAAAAAATGTCAAAACTCCCTCTAATATGGCGCGAATGTAAAGAAAGGCCCCGATTATGAAAACTGCCCTTATTCTCGCCGCCTGTGCGGCAATGACAATCTTTTCCGGATGCTCCAAAAAGGCGGACGACGGCGTGACGGAGCTTAACATGGGCTTTTTCCCGAACGTCACCCATGCGCAGGGGGTCATCGCCTACCAGATGTCAAAAGAGGGGCGCGGATGGTTTGAGGAGAGGCTCGGGGACAAGGTTAAGATAAGCTGGACTTCCTTCAACGCCGGCCCCAGCGCGATGAACAGCATCTACGCGGGCGCGCTCGACGTCACCTACGTCGGCCCCAATCCGGCCATAAACGCCTTCATAAAGTCGGGCGGGCAGGAGATACGCATACTCGCGGGGGCCGCCGACGGCGGGGCGGGGCTTGTGGCAAACCGGAAGCTCGGCATAAAAAGCCCGGAGGGGTGGAAGGGCAAGAGCATCGCCACCCCGCAGTTTGCCAACACCCAGGACGTTGCCTGCCGCGCGTGGGTCATCGCAAACGGCATGACTGTGAACCAGGGCGCGGGCGGGGACGTCAAAGTCATCCCCACCGCCAACCCGGAGCAGCTCGCGCTGTTTTCGCGCGGGGACATCGACGGGGCGTGGACCGTTGAGCCGTGGGTGTCGCGCCTCGAGCGCGAGGGCGGGGGCGAGATGTTCTTCTTTGAGAAGGACGCCGTGACAACCATACTCGTCTCAAGCGCGGGGATGCTGCGCGACAAGCCGGAGCTTGTGGAAAAGATAAAGCGCGCGCACGTGGAGCTTACGGAGTGGATAAACGCCAACCCCGAAGAGGCCCGGAAGCTCGTGCTGAAGGGCATTGAGAGCCTCACGCGCGCCAGGATGGACCCCGCGCTCGTCGAATCCGCCTGGAAGCGCATAACCTTCACCCCCAAGCTGAACAGGGCGGGCATTGAAAAGTTTGTGGACGACTCCATATCGTGCGGCTTCATAAAGGAGCGCATGGACATGTCCGCCCTCTTCCCCGCCGAACCGGCCCTTTAATATGGAAAACCTTCCGATACCGAATTCGCACAAGGTCGCCGCGGAGCTCAAAAACGTGGCTCCCTCGAAGCTCGTCGTGGACCGCGTCTCAAAGTCTTTCGAGGGCAAGGGCGGCGCGCGCTTTGTCGCACTCGACAATGTAAGCCTGCATGTGGAGGAGGGGCAGTTCGTATGCCTCGTCGGCCCCAGCGGATGCGGCAAGAGCACGCTTCTCAATCTCATAGCGGGCCTGGACGCCCCCGACTCCGGGACTATATCCACAAACGGCGTCCCGGTCTCGGGCCCCGGCCGCGACAGGATGATGATGTTCCAGGAGCACGCCCTGTTCCCGTGGCTGGACGTCATGGGCAACGTCATGTTCGGGCTGCGCCTTAAGCCCAACTTAAACGACAGGGAGCGCAGGGAGGTGGCGAAGTTCTACCTGCATCTGGTGGGCCTTGAGAAGTTCATGCATTCCGCCGTGCACGAGCTTTCCGGCGGGATGCGCCAGAGGGTCGCGCTGGCCCGGTCGCTCGCGCCGAACCCGACGGTGCTGCTCATGGACGAGCCCTTCGGCGCCCTCGACGCGCTGACGCGGGAAAACCTGTACGGCGACCTCCAGCGGATATGGCAGCAGCGCAAAAAGACGATTGTGTTCGTGACGCACAACATCCGCGAGGCGGTGTGCCTCGGCGACCGCGTCGTCCTCTTTTCCCCGAATCCCGGCAGGATACGCGAGGAGTTTGAGATACCCCTCCCCCGCCCGCGCGACATAAATAACGGCAACCTGTCCGAGATATCCGCAACGATAACCGCCGCCCTCAAGCAGCATCTCGGCGCAGCCGCGGAATAAGGCCATGAAAAAGATTTTAAGCTACGCAAAAAACAACCTCCTTGTCCCCTTTTTGGGGATGTGCGCCATAGTGCTTGTATGGTACCTGTTGTACCGCGCCAAAATCTGGGCCCCGTTCGTGCTCCCCTCCCCGTTTTCGGTGGGCGAGTACCTGGAGACGGCGACGCTCTCCGGGGTGCTCCCGGCCGCCGTGTGGGTCACCCTCAAGCGGCTGATAATGGGGTATGCGCTGGGGCTCATGCTCGGCGTTCCGCTCGGGGTTTTGTGCGCCCGCTCGCGGGTGTTCCGCGACACCCTCGGGCTGCTTGCCCTCGGCCTCCAGGCCCTGCCCAGCGTCTGCTGGGTTCCGCTTGCAATTCTCTGGTTCGGCCAGAACGACGAGGCGATGCTCTTCGTGGTCCTCATGGGCACCATGTGGTCGCTTCTGATAAGCACCCAGCACGGCGTCATGAGCATACCGCCGATATACATACGCGCGGCGCGCACCATGGGCTCAAAGGGGATGCACACGTGGCTGCGCGTGATAATGCCTGCGGCCTTCCCGAGCATCGTGGGGGGCATGAAGCAGGGCTGGGCCTTTGCGTGGAGGTCCCTCATGGCAGCCGAAATATATGTGACCATCCTCTCCGGGGTCGGCGTCGGCCAGCTTTTGCACTACGGGCGCGAGAACATGGACATGTCGCAGGTGATTGGCATTATGATTGTGGTGGTTGCAATCGGGCTTCTGGCCGACAAGATACTGTTTTCGCCGTGGGAGCGCATGCTAAGGAAGCGCTGGGGTCTGGACGTCGGCAACGGCTAGCCCCGCCACCCGCCGCTGCGGGCATCCCTGAAGCCCGGACGCCTGCGCCCGGGCCTTTTTTTCGCCCTGCGGCGCGGAATTCTGGAATCCCGGGGCGGGCGGGGATTACTGTAATAATTCAAATGTGTTGAAAACGCGCGCGGATATGCAGATTTTGCGTCCATGACTTTGGCGAAAACGTTTTCAGCACTTCTCTTTTTGTCGCTTGCGTGCGATTTCGCCTGCGGCGCGCCCGAAACCACGATGCGCCCCGCCGCGGAAATCGCCGCGGAAATGGGAACCGGGTGGAACCTCGGCAATTCCATGGAAGTTCCCGGCGGTGAGGAGCGTTGGGGGAATCCGCCGGCTGCGAGGGAAATGTTCGAGGCTGTGAAGGCCGCCGGCTTCGGCTCCGTCAGAATCCCGTGCGCGTGGCGCTCGTTCGCGGACGGGGAGGGCAACATAGACCCCGCCCGCATGGCGCGCGTAAAAGAGGTCGTGGACGACGCCCTGTCGTGCGGGCTGTACGTCGTCTTAAACATCCACACCGACGGCGGCTGGCTTGAAAAAAACTGCACGCCCCGGGCGCGCGCCGGAGTGGAAAAGATGCAGGCAAAGCTCTGGGGCCAGATATCCGAAACCTTCAGGGAATACGGCGACAGGCTCCTGTTTGCCTCCGCAAACGAGCCGTCCGCAAAAGATGCCGAAGCTGCGGGCGTCCTGAGGGGCTACCACCAGGTTTTCGTCGATACGGTGCGCGCCTCAGGCGGCAACAACGCAGAAAGGTGCCTCGTAGTCCAGGGGCCGGAAACGGACGCCGAAAAGACCCTGCTTTTTGACTTTCTCCCGCGCGACCCGTGCAAAAACCGGCTAATGGCGGAATTCCACTACTACGGGCCCTACTGGTTCGGCCTGTGCCCTCAAGACGGCGAGGAGCCGTGGGCGAAGGTCAGATATTTTTGGGGGCGCGGTTTCGAGCATCCGGATATAGGCGGGATAAGCCGTTTTGACAGCGGATGCGACGAGGAGTTTGTTGACGGGATTTTCGCGCGGCTGAAGGAGAAGTTCTGCGACAGGGGAATCCCGCTTATTCTCGGCGAATACGGCGCGACAAGGCGCAGTCTCGCCGACGCGGCCCTTCAAAAAAAGCACGACGCCTCCCGCGCCTACTACTATTACTATATAACAAGGGCCGCGAAGCTCTCCGGGGCCGTTCCCTTCTCATGGGATAACGGCGTGCTCGAAAGCGAAGGCGAGACGTTCGCCCTTTTCGACCGCCGCGCCGGGATGAAAGTCTGCGACGAGCCATGCGTCCGGGCCATACGCGACGCGGCCCGCGACGCCTCCCTCATGCTCCTCGGGGCCGGGCCGTCAAACGAGGGGAAATACCGCTGGCATTGATTTGTGAAAGGCTTTATGAAATACACCATTGGCGCATTGATTTTGGCGGCCCTGCCGTCCCTCCTCCCTGCCGGAACCTACAAAAATCCGGTTCTGCCAGGCTCCTATCCCGATCCCAGCGTGTGCAGGGTGGGCGATGACTACTATTTGGTAAACAGCAGTTTCCAATATTATCCCGCAGTGCCCGTCCACCACAGCAAAGACCTCGTCAATTGGAAGAACATAGGGCATTGTATCGACCGCCCCTCGCAGATTCCCCTTCGGGATGTCGGGGCCTGGACGGGCATCTACGCGCCTTCCATACGCCATAACCGGGGGACGTTTTACATGACAACAACGCTCGTCCCCAAAGGCGGGAACTTTTATGTGACGTCTGAAAACCCGGCGGGCCCGTGGTCTGATCCCGTCTGGGTTCGGCAGGGGGGGATAGACCCGGACATATTTTTCGACGACGACGGTAAGGTGTATTTCCTTTCCGCAATGGGCGGCGCTTTCCTGAGCGAAATCGACATAAAAACCGGGGAGCTTAAAACCGAGCCCAGACAGATTTGGGCGGGGACCGGCGGCCGCTATGCGGAAGCGCCGCACATCTACAAAAAAGACGGCTATTACTATCTGCTCATGGCGGAGGGCGGAACGGAATACGGGCATATGGCCACAATCGCAAGAAGCCGCAGCATATACGGCCCATATGAGGAAAACCCCGCCAACCCCATTCTCACCCACCGAGGCAGGGAAGGCGCCGCAAGCCCCATCCAGTGCGTGGGGCACGCCGACTTTGTTGAGGCGCACGACGGCTCCTGGTGGGCGGTGTTTCTAGGCGTCAGGCCGCAGAACGGGATGCACCACCAGACGGGGCGCGAGACATACCTTGCGCCCGTTTCATGGCCGGAGGGCGGATGGCCCGTGGTGAACAAAAACGGGACTGTCTCGCAAGTCATGGACTGCCCGACCCTTCCGCCCGCAAAAGTCCAGCCGAAGCCTCCGCGCGACAACTTCGACGCGGAAAAACTTTCTGCGGAATGGAACCACATCTGCATACCCGATGCCGAAAACTACTCGCTCTCCGAACGCCCCGGATTCCTGCGCATGTATGCATCCGGCAGGACTCTCGACGAAAGCGGCTCGCCGAGCTTTGTGGGGCGCAGGCAGCAGCAGAACAAATTTTCTGCAACGGCGGCCCTGGATGTTTCGGCCCTGGAGCCGGGTTCGTCCGCCGGGATTACCGCGTTTAAAATCGCGGGATCCCATTACGACCTCGCCGTGAAAAACAGGGGCGGAAAAAAGTATGTCACGGTGGATTACAGGCTCCCGTACATACATTCTCCCCAGCCTGAAATTCCGCTTTCCTCCGACAGGGTCTGCCTCCGCATCGAGGGCGGAAACGGCCTTTATTCCTTTTTCTTCTCCGCAGACGGCAAGTCGTTTGAAAAACTCGGCGACATGGATGCAAAATACATAAGCACTGAAACCGCCGGCGGATTCACCGGAGTCATGATAGGCTTGTTCGCCCACAAGGAAAAATCGCAGGACAAGCCGTCCCGAGTAGATTTCGACTGGTTTGAGTACAGGGACTCGTATCCGGAAGATTAGTTTGAAAAGGCCCGCCGCATTCGCCCGGCCGGCGTTCCAGCGGGATTTTTTCCCGCCGCCGCCGTCGGCGTACACAATCTCAATATGCCCAAGCATTTCAGATTAAACGGCAGGCTTACTTATTAAAAAGAGACAGACATAAATTAGAATGCCCCGAAAGAAATGAAAAGCCAGGCAGGATTTTTCCTGTCCCCGTGAAATTCCATTTCAGAATGCGCTTCCCGTCTCCTCGTCTATGTTAGACCCTTATCAAATACACTCCTGATTGTCCCTGCCCAGCGATTGCCGCCAGGCAATGCGGCGAGACGAACCCACAGCCGCCCGGATCCGGGCGGCGCACGTCGTACCAAGATGCGCGAGCATCTTAGATTAAACGGAACGTTTACGGAACGTTGGAGGTACGCTTTTTTACACTTATTAAAAAGTGATTATCAAATACACTCTTGATTGTCCCCACCCAGCGATTGCCTTCAGGCAATGCGGTGAGACGAATCCACAGCCGCCCGGACTCGGGCGGCGCACGCCGTACCAAGATGCGCAAGCATCTTAGATCCAACGGTACGTTGGCGGTACGTTGGTAAAAAAGTTATAAAAAAGCTTTACAGGTGTAAATTCCGGCTTTTTATTAATTGGTTTTCTAATAAAGGGAAAAATGCAAAAGACAAAAAAATCGATAGTAAAACGCTTCAAAGTTACGGCGTCGGGCAAGCTCCTGCGCCGCAGCCCCGGCAAGCGTCATCTGCTGCGCAGCAAGTCAGTGAAGCAGAAGCGCACCGCGGGCCACGACAAGTCCGTGACTCCGGGTGTCGCCGCCAACATGAAGAGGGCGATGCCTTTCGCGTAAGCGGAGGTTGAAGCAGAGAACAAACCGCGTTGAAAGGGTGCAATCGGCGACCCCCAGACCATAAAAACAAAATAAGAACATGCCAAGAGTAACAAACATTGTCAGCACGCGCAAACGCAGAAAGCGCGTAATGAAGACGACCAGAGGCTATTTTGGGAACAAGTCCCGCCTCTACAAATTCGCCAAGGACGCGCAGATGCACGCCGGCGTTTACGCATACCGCGACCGCAGGGTGCGCAGGCGCGACTTCCGCTCGCTTTGGATAGCCAGGATAAACGCGGCATGCCGCGTGCGCGGCCTCAAGTACAGCGTATTCATGGCCGAGCTCAAGAAGGCCAACATCGAACTCGACAGGAAGCAGCTCTCGGAGCTTGCCATCAATAACGAAGCCGGTTTCGACGCCCTCGTAAAGCAGCTCAACCTCGCAAAATAGGCTCGATTCATTTTTTTAAGCGCCGCATTGTAAAGATGCGGCGTTTTTTTTGCGCTCGCAGGCGGATTTGCCCTGCCAAAAAAGGCAGGGGGGGCGCCGGGCGGGCGTCTATGAAGCTGGCAGACTTGCCGGAATGCGCAAAAAACGCCATCTTCCCGCTTGAGATAAGCGGCGGAGAGGCTGCGGCCTGACTGCGGGGCGGGGGTATTTTTAGACTGGCCGGCATCTGCGGCTCCCTTGCTGCACGGGGGAATGAATGGGCGCCCCGGGGCGGCTTTCGCAGAAAAATCCGCCAAAAAAGGGGGAGGGCGGGGCGCAAAAAGTCCGGATGGCGGAAAAGGGCGCAAACGGCATGCGGGCATGCGCGCCACCCCGCCGCCAAATTTTCCTTCGAGCGCGCCCGCACAGGCTGAAACGCAAAGTCGCCGCCGCCAAAAATGGGTCTGGCACATATGGGGAGGCGGAAATCGGATTCTGAAATGAAATTTTGGGCGAAAGGGGCAAAATCCCGCCCGGCCTGCGGCGAAAGACCGCCAGATTTTTCGTTTTTTCGGGGCGTTCCAGCCTATGCCTGTCCCCCAAAAATAATGGCGGCGCAAAAATAAAATATTGTTGAAAACACGGTGGCTCTGCTATTTTGTCGAGGAGTTTATGAAAAAGATTTTGATTTTACTGGCGGCGACGGCCATTGCGCATGTGCATGCCGCCTTCGGACAGCAGGCGGAGGCGCCCCAGCCGCAACCCCAGGCGCCCAAGGCGTCGTCGAGCTCATACAGGCTGCGCCCCATGGACGTTATAACCATGACGGTATTTCAGGAGCCGGAGCTGACAAATGTGGAAAACCGCATCTCCACCGACGGCACCATCACCCTCCCCCTCATTGAAAAGGTGAACGTGGCCGGCCTCACGCGCCAGGAGGCGGAGGACAAGATAACGGAACTTTACAAGAAGGACTATTTTGTAAATCCCTACGTTTCCCTGACAATACGCGCCTACGCCAAGCAGAGCTGCTATGTTATGGGCTGGGTCAACATGGCCCGCGAATACGTGTTTCCGGACGAGGAGGGGGACAACATGACAATAACCAAGGTCATAGCCGGCTGCAACGGCTTCAGCCCCAGGGCGAACCGCACGGACGTTATGGTCCGCAGGAGGCTCCCCAACGGCAAGGAGGAAATCTACAACATCGACGTCAAGGAAATCCTCCGGAACCGCGGCGCGGCCGACTTCCCGATTAAAAACGGCGACATAATCGAGGTCAAGGAAGACATATTCTAAGGCCGGGGCCCGGAATCAGGCAGCACGAAACAAGGCGGCGGACACCGTCCGCGCACGCACTTTTACAATTTACAAAAGATGAGCGAAGAATTTAAAAACGGCGAACAGCAGCAGGGCGAAAACGCGCCCGTAAAAAAGATAGTCAAGAAAAAGCGCGTATCCACCTTCGCGGGCGGAACCGGCTCCTCCGGCTACGGGTATGGCGGGGGATACGGGGGCTATGGCTACGGCGGCGGTTATGGCGGTTACGGGTACGGCGGGGGCGGATACGGCTCCGGGTACGGTTCTTACGGCTCCTACGGGACATACGGCGGATACGGCCCGCAGTCCCAGCCGATGGGCGTGGAGGCTGTCAACCGCACCTTTGCGGACTACCTGCACATCCTGTACGAAAAGAAGATGTTCATCTTCGTGACCTTTGCCATCATATTGGCCGGCATAATGCTGTACACTTTCAAGGTAGAGCCCCTGTACGAGTCGGTTTCCTCCATTCAGATTCTCAGGGACGTCGACAGGCCGGTCCAGGACGGCACCAACATGCGCAGCCAGCTCATCCAGAACACCGAGGACTTCCAGACGCAGATAAAGCTGCTGGAGAGCGACGAAGTGGTAAACTACGTCAAAAAGCAGCTCAAGCCCGAGGAAATTTCGCGCCTCATGGCTCCGTACAAGGACATGATAAGCTTCGGCATGAAGATATCCGAGGAGGCCATCCTAAAGCGCAACCGCAACATCGTGCCGGGCAAAATGTCCCTCGTTGTTTACATAAGCTTCATGCACCCCGACAAGGAGATAGCCGCGCGCGTGGCAAACCTGTACGCTACGCAGTTCATCGCGTACAGCCGCCACACGAATTCCCAGGAGATGCTGATGATGATTGACAACCTCCGCGAAAAGACCGCCCAGCAGGACGCCAAAGTGCGCGAGCTGGGCGTCAAGCTCGCAAATTACAGGGAGGAATACAAGGCGATGAGCCTCGACCAGCGCGTCGACATGCTGCAAAAGGAGCTCGCCGACATCACCACGCAGCTCGTCCAGGCCAAGCAGTACTACGAGCAGGCCGAAGCCGAGCAGCGCATAATCGAAAACTTCGAGCGCGAGAACAAAAACATGTGGGAGATTCCGCGAATCGCCCAGAACGGCCGCGTCGCATCCATACTCCAGCAGAAGTCGGCCATAGACGTCGACATAGCCCAGTTTGAAAAGCGCTACAAGGCGAAGCACCCCAAGATGGTCGAACTGTACCGCAGGCGCGAACAGCTCGTAAACGAGTTTAACGCCGCCATCGACTCGGCCGTCCAGGAAATCCGCACCGCCTACGCCCTCGCGAAGAAAAACTATGAAAACCTCCAGAAGAGCCTGAGCGAAAAGACGGCCGAAAGAAACGAGCTGAGCCAGAAGGCGGTCCCCTACGAGGCAATCCAGCGCGAGGAGCTCGCCGCCAAGACGCTCCACCTGTCGCTCTCCGACCAGATGAACAAGCGCCTTGCCGAAGTCAACCTCATCCCGCCGTCGGCCAAGATAATAGACATGGCCTACCCGTCGCTCAACCCCGCATACCCCAACTACATCCTCAATTCCGTAGTGGGCGTGGTCGCGGGCCTGCTCGGCGGCATCGGCATGGCGTTTCTCGTCGCATTCATAGACGACCGCGCCAAGAGCGCGCACGACATCGAATCCGTAATCGGCATACCGCTTCTTGGCGCAATCCCAAGAATCAAGCGCCTCAACTCCTCGGAAAAGGCGCAGGTTTCCGCCTCGAACGCCGACCGGGGGGCTGCGGAGGCGTTCAGGGCGGCGCTTTCCGGAATAAAGCTGAGCCCCCTCGGCAAGAACGCGAAGGTGATTCTCTCAACTTCCACAACCCCGTCGGAAGGCAAGTCGTTCGTCCTTTCAAACCTCGCCTTCACCGCCGCGATGAACGGGGAAAAATGCATAGTGATAGACGCCGACCTGCGCCTGCCCGCCGTGGCCAAAGTTCTGGACATAGAGACGGACAAGGGGCTTATCTCCTACATAGAGGGCAAAAACACGCTGGAGGAAAGCGTCATAGCGGAATACTTCCCCAACATGGACGTGCTCCCCTGCGAAAAGCGTGTCGGCAACCCCACGCAGATACTCAACAGCGAAGCGTTCATCGCCATGCTCCAGGATCTCCGCACCCGCTACGACAAAGTGTTTATCGACACGCCCCCCATCGGGGTTGTCAGCGACGCGTTCTCAATCCTGCCCCTCGTTGACGGCATCGTTTACGTAATCAAGTTCAACGCCGTCAAGCGCAAGGTCATCAAGCGCTACGTCAAGCGGCTGCTCGAATCCAACATTCCGATTCTCGGAGCCATCATCAACATGGTCAACGCCTCCGGCGCGGCCTCCTACAACACGGGGTCGTACTACAACAAAAGTTACAGCAACTACTACATCGAACCGCCCTCGGAAGAGGTTTCGGAGACCGAAGAAGGCGATTCGGACGCCCAGGAAAACCCTGAGAACCGGTAAAATTCAAAAGGCGGAGGCGGCAAGACGCTTCCGCCTTTTTTGTCCCGCAGCGCAAAAAGGCGCAATCCTTGCAAAATCCTGACACTTCCCTCGCATTTGTGCAGCACAATCGCGCAGCCTCCCGCAAAAGGCGAGGGAAAAACGCCTCCGCGCCGAACCAATCCGCAAGCTCCCTCACGGCCGGGCTTCGGCTGCGGCAGGCCCGCAAAGCCTGAAGCCGCGCAAGCGGGCCCGGCGGGCATCCCGCAGGAATTTCCCGCCGGAGGCCGAGAACACGCAAAAAAAACAGCGATATGACGACTTTCAAATCCATGTTCAAGCTCGCCGCACTCACTGCGGCGACAGTTTTGATTTCCTCATGCTCCTCCACGCCCGAAGCGGGAAGCGCAGAGAAAGTGGAGATGGGGGTGATGCTCCCGTTTACCGGCGCACGCGCCGACATCGCAAACATCGTGCGCCGCGGGATGGAGACGGCCGAAGCCGAAATAAACTCGCAGAACCCGGAAAGGCGCCTTTCCCTCGTGTATGCGGACTCCTCCGAAGGCCGCTCTGCGGAATATCTCAGGGCCTTTGAAGAGCGCGGCGTAAAAGCCCTGCACGTCGGCCTGGGCAGCGAATCTGCGCTCTGCCTTGAAGACGTCGGGAAATTGGAGGGGACGCTTGTAAACTTCGCCTGCGCATACCCGCCCGCCGCAGTCCATGTCAAAAACGCGGTCCGGATATTCCCCAATGCGGCCGAAGAATGCGAAGTCATGGCAAAAACCGTCATGGCCTCGCCCGACAGGGAAAAGAGAATCGTCATAATGAGCGTGGACGACCTCGCCGGAAAGAGCGCGGGCGCATACATGAAATACGAAACCGGAAGCATGGGGCTTAAAATGTTCAGCGACGTCTATGGAGACGGAGAGAAAAACTTCGACATCTTCGCCGAACAGATAGTCCGGCTCAACGCAGACTACGTGATGCTGCTAGGCTACGGCGACGCCGAGGCGCCCATGCTGGAAAGCCTCAAAAACAAGGGCTTTGAAGGCGTGTTTGCCGCAAACTGCGGCCCGCGCCGGAAGGACGCCGGAAGCTCCGGAAAAATCGCGGCATACGCCGTGAAAACTCCCTTTGAACTCGGCCTGGATGAAAACCCGCAGCGGGTTCGCTTCGCCGCAAAATACCGGGAAAAATTCGGCGAAGCCCCCTCGTGGCCCGCAGCATACGGCTACGACGGCGTGATGCTCTTGTGGCGCGCCATGGAAAAATCCGGCTGGAACGCCGAAGCCGCCCGCAAATCCCTGCTGAACTCAGTCCAAAAAGGCGCCGCCGGAAATATAAAAATCGACGAATCCGGAGACTCAACCTCCAGCCTAAAACTCATACGCATCCCCCAATAAGCGTTCCGCTTAACCTAAGATGCTTGCGCATCTTGATACGGCGTGCGCCGCCCGGGTCCGGGCGGCTATGAGTTCGTCTTACCGCATTGCCTGAAGGCAATAGCTGGGTGGGTACAATCAAGAGTGTGTACTAGGGTTGTCTAAATTAGAGGTTTCCTTTTAATGAATAAGAGTTCCATTTCCCGTATCGCTTGGTGGATAACGCAAAGCAAGACTCCAAATAAAGTGGCGTCGCGGTCGATTGAATCCATTTTATTATTCGCAAGAAATTCTTAACTTAGAGAAATTCAGATTATATTTTTCCGCGCCTTCCATTTATGTTTTACTTGCATTTTCCAAAGCGTCGCCTTCCCTTGCCGAAAAAAGATTCTGTAATCGGCGGTTTGGAGCTCACAAAAAATGCCATCTCGATTGTTCACGTCCAGTGTACACTCTAGATTATACCAATCCCATGCACACCCCTGATTGTCCCCACCAAGCTATTGCCTTCAGGCAATGCGGTAAGATAACTTCACAGCCGCCCAGACTCGGGCGGCGCACGCCGTACCAAGATACGTAGGCATCTTAGATTAAACGGAACGTTGGTGCGCGTGCATCTTAGATTAAACTGCACACTCTTTTATTCATAAAAAAGCGATTCTCAAATCTACTCTTGATTGTCCCCACCCAGCTATTGCCTTCAGGCAATGCGGTAAGATAGCTTCATAGCCGCCCGGACTCGGGCGGCGCACGTCGTATCAAGATGCGCAAGCATCTTAGATCCAACGGTACGTTGGTTAAACGGTACGTTTATTCCATGATTTGCGTTCAGGTTCCGGGATGGGGACGGCCCGGGCTTTCATTTTTATGAGGGCCGGTTCGGCGCGAAGGTGTTGGAATGCCTTTGCGTTGTAGGAGCTGCGCATATTGGCGGACGACTGGATTTCGATAAAGTCTTCGTCTGATGCCCGCAGGTAGAGGCGGTGTTCGACCTGGCTGCCTTCGGCGTCGTTATAGACGTAGTTTGAGAGCATTTTCACGAATCTTTCGGCGTGGATTTCGGGGTCTATAACCCAGTCGCACCTCTTGATTGCCGAGTTTGCCGCAGACGCCATGGGTTCAATCGACTCGCCGTTGAACTTGACTTCCCCGCCCGCGTCGGAGCGGCATTCTCCGACGACGCACACGCACTGGCCGTCGATGATTGAGTCGGCGCACTTTTCGTATGCGGAGGGGAAGAAGTTTATCTGTCTGGTCTCGCCGCGCCTGCCGGATATTGTGAAGTACGCCCAGAGGCGGTTGTCCTTTTTGGTTATGCGCTTTACGACGTTCGACACCACGCCGCACACGCGGAAGCGGTCGCGGGATATGCGCCTTACGAGCGCCTCGTCGGGGATGTGCTCGAGCGCGTCGTCCAGGCCGGCGTACTCGTTCATAGGGTGCCCCGACACGTAGAAGCGCAGAAGCTCCTTTTCGTGGAAGAGCTTTTCGGAGACGGGCATTGGCGGGGCCGACATGTCGATTACAGACGAGCGGTCTTCCGCCCCCCCATCCGGGGAGGCCCCGAGGAGGTCGAAAAGGTTTGTCTGGCCGGTTTCGGAATCCTTGCGCAGGTCGCCCGCGTGGTTCATGACAGCGTCGACGCTTGCAAGCAGCGGGCCGCGGTCGATGCCGAACGAGTCGAACGCCCCGGAGAGTATAAGGCTTTCCATGACGCGCTTGTTGACGTTCACGCGCTCTGCGAAATCGACGATGTCCTTGTAGGGCCCGTTCCGGTCGCGCTCCTCTGCAATCTGGCGTGCGGCGGCGTCGCCGATGCCTTTGACTGCGGCGAGGCCGAAGCGTATGGAGCCGGCGGAATTTGCGAACATGAAGCCCTCGGCCGGCTTCCATGCAGGGTCGATTATCGGGGTGAAGTTCTCGCGCGATATGTTGATGTCGGGGCCCAGCACCCGTATGTTGACAGCCTCGCACTCCTCGATGAATTTCGACACCTTGTCCAGGTTGCCAAGCTCGCTTGAGAGCACCGCCGCCATGAACTCCACCGGGTAGTTCGCCTTCAGGTATGCGGTGCGGTAGCTCAGCATGGCGTAGGCTGCGGAGTGGGACTTGTTGAAGCCGTACTGCGCAAACTTTTCAAGTATCGCGAAAATCCCCTCCGCCTCGGCCTGCTTGATGCCGTTGAACTTTTCGGCGCGGCTGACGAAAACAGCCTTCTGCTTAGCCATGACTTCGGGCTTTTTCTTGCCCATTGCGCGCCTTAGTATGTCTGCTTCGCCAAGGGTGTAGCCGGAAATTATGCGGGCGGCCATCATGACCTGCTCCTGGTAGACGAGCACGCCGTATGTTTCGGCGACCAGGTCCTTCAAAAGCGGGTGCGGCACCTGGATTTTGGAATGGTCCTTCTTGCCCTCGATAAACTGGTCGATGAACTGCATCGGGCCGGGGCGGTAGAGGGCGATTAGGGCGATGATTTCCTCGAACACGCTCAGGCCGATGCGGCGGCACAGGTTCTGCATGCCCTCGCTTTCGAGCTGGAATACGCCGGTTGTAATGCCGCTGTTGAGGAGCCTGAACGTGGAGGGGTCTTCCAGGGAAATCTTTTCGACGTCGAACGACGGGTCCGAGCGCGTGCGGCGGACGTTTTCCTGGGCGTCGAAAATGACGTCGAGGGTTTTCAGGCCCAGGAAGTCGGCCTTCAGCAGGCCGAGGTCTTCGGCGGGGGTTTTGGGGAACTGCGTGGTGAGCGTCCCTTCCTGCATCATCATCGGGATGAGGTTGTCGAGGCGCTGGTCCCCGATTATGATGCCGCAGGCGTGCTTGCCGGTCTGGCGTATCATGCCCTCAAGGGTCTTTGCCTGCGTGAAAATGTGCCGTGCGGCGGGGTTTGAGTCGACGTACTCCTTTAGCTCCGACGACTTCTCGTAGGCGGAGTCAAGGGTGATTTTCAGGTCGTCGGGAACCTTCTTTGCGAAGGCGTTGGCCTCGTCAAACGGCATTGAGTTTACGCGCGCCAGGTCGCGTATGACGACTTTCGCCCCGAGGGTGCCGAAGGTTATGATGTTGGCGACCCTGTCCTTGCCGTACTTTTCGCGCACGTAGTCGATGACTTCGTCGCGGCGCTTCTGGCAGAAGTCCACGTCGAAGTCCGGCGGAGAGACGCGCTCGAGAGAGAGCATGCGCTCGAAGAGAAGGCCGAAGCGGAGCGGGTCGATGTCGGTGATTTTCAGCATGTAGGCTATCATGCAGCCCGCGCCGGAGCCGCGCCCGGGGCCGACGGGGATGTCGTGGGAGCGCGCCCAGTTTATGAAGTCGTAAACTATCAGGAAGTAGTCCACGAACCCCGCGCCCACGATGATTGAAAGCTCGTAGTCGAGCTTGTCGCAGAGCATCTTCGCCCGGTCTTCGCCCTCGCCCTCGGCGGGGACGTAGGCGCCGGGGTTGTCGTAGTCGACGCCGTAGCGGGCCATGAGCCCCTTCTTGCAGAGGTCGAAGAGAAAGAGGCCGTTTTTCATCAGGTTCTCTCGGTCCCCGGCGGACAGCGAAAAGTCGGCCTCTTTGCCGTTTTGGGAGAGCACCTCGTTCTTTTTCACCACATACAAATCGAGGATGCGGTTGAAGTTTTCCTCGTCGCGGTCGTAGGTTATCTCGACCGGCTTTTCGTACTTGGGATAGTGGTTGACGTGCATGGGGATTTTGAGGTCCACCATGTCGGCCACGACAAGGGTGTTGTCCAGAACCCCGTCCAGCTCCCCGAGGGCCACGGCCATTTCGTCGCGGCTCTTGAGGTAAAATTCGTTGCAGGGGTACTTGAGCCGCTTCTCGTCGCTTATCACCTTCCCGGTCTGTATGCAGAGCATTGCGTCGTGCGCCTCGGCGTCGGCCTTATAGACGTAGTGGGAGTCGTTCGTGGCCACCGCGCGCAAACCGAACTCGTCGGCAAGCTTCATAAGCCCCGGGATAATCTTCTTTTGCGGGGCCATGAAGTGGTTTTGCACCTCGATGAAATAGTTCTCCCTGCCGAACACGTCGACGAACCTGGCCGTCGCCTCGCGGGCCCGCTCGTAGTCCGAATAGAGCAGGTACTGGGATGCCACGCCGTTCAGGCAGCCGCTGAGGGCGATTATGCCCTTGGAGTACTTTGCGAGCGTCTCAAAATCGACGCGGGGCTTGTAGTAGAGGCCGCGCATGTAGGCCTCGCTGGATATTTTGGAAAGGTTGAGGAACCCCTCGTAGTTTTTGGCTATAAGGGTCTTGTGAAAAATCTGGTACTTCGGGAAATTTTCGGGGCGGAGCATACCCTCGTTGTTTTCGACGTCTGAAATGTCGTCGGTGCGCTCCGTATTGCGCTTGGGGCGGTCCTCCATCCTGTGGTCGTAAATGAAGTATATCTCGCAGCCCACCAGGGGCTTTATTCCCTTGGCATTTGCGGCGTTGTAAAAGTCGATTGCCCCGGACATGTTGCCGTGGTCCGTCATGGCGACTGCCGGCATGCCGAGCTCCTGCACGCGCGCCATCAGGCGGTCGATGCGGCTGCACCCGTCGAGAAAGCTGTGGTCCGTATGTAGGTGAAGATGTGCGAAGTCCATGCGTCCCTGAAATCCCTGTCGAAAAATTTAATTGGGCAACATAATAGGCCCGCCCGCGGGGGCGTCAAGGCGCATCGCAGGGGAGCGGCTTTTGCGCCGCCCGAAGCGGCGGAGAACGGCGGCCCGGCGGGCGCAATCCCCCTGTGGAGCCGGGCGGCGGCCTACTTTGCCTTGGGCGCGCTCCAGGAGAGCATCAGGTCTATGGGCTCGCGCGCGCGGCCGATTATCGTGGGGTCCACCTCAATCTGCGGGGACATGTCCCTCAGGCAGTTGCGCACCTTTTCGAGGGTGTTTTTATCCATATGCCTGCACCGCTGGCAGTCGCGGCCCGCAAGCGGCGCGGCTACGAAAGTCTTTTCCGGAACCTCCCTGCGCAGCCTGTGTATCATCTGGAAGATGGTGGCCACGATTATCGTGTCGGAGGGGTGCTCGCGGGCCCACTTTATCATTTTTTCCGTGCTGCACACCTCGTCGCAGACGTCGCGCACGGGCTTGGGGCACTCCGGATGGCAGACGACCGGCGCGCCGAGCCGCTCGCGCATGGCGGCGATGGGGCCGGGTGTGTATGCCGCATGGGCGCAGCAGCAGCCGTCCCAGAGAATCATTTTGCGCCCCGTCATCTCCTCCACCCATGAGCCGAGGTACTTGTCGGGGGCGAAAATTATTTTGCGGCCGGCGGGGATGTTTTTTACGATGTCGACGGCGTTTCCGCTAGTGCAGATGACGTCGCTCAGCGCCTTGACCGCCGCGCTGCAATTTATGTAGGAAACGACGAACGCCCCCGGATGGGCGGCCTTGAAAGCCGCGAGCTCTTCGGGCGCGCACGATTCCTCCAGCGAACAGCCGGACGACGCGTCGGGAAGGAGGACGGCCCTGCCGGGGTTGAGAATCTTCGCGGTCTCTGCCATGAAGTCCACGCCGCAGAACACGATGGCGTCGGCGTCGGTGTCGCGGGCGCAGAAGGAGAGGCCCAGGGAGTCGCCCACGAAATCCGCCACCGCCTGGATGTCCTCGTCAACATAGTTGTGGGCGAGTATCACGGCGTTGCGCTCCTTTTTGAGGCGCAGTATTTCGCGCTGCATGCCGGTAAGTTCGCGCGCGGGTTCAGACGAATAGGGCGGGAATATTAAAGGCTTCATTATGGCAGGAAAAATTGACAGCAGCCCCCGCCGCGGTCAATCTTCTTATTTTCACAATGGAGCACGACCTCGCCGCAAAAGTCGCCCTTTTAAACGGGATGGACCCCTTCCTCTCCTACCGGATTCCGGAGGCGATGCGCGGGCTGGTGCGCGAGGGCTCGATGGTGCGCGTGCCGCTGCGCGGCGGGACGGCGGAGGGGGTCGTCATGGCAGTCGGGCCGGCGGACGAGTCGAAGTTCCGGCTCCGGCACCTGGCGGGGCTGGTGCAGCCGCAGAGGGTGCTCACCCCCGACCTGCTGAAGCTCGCCGTCTGGATGCGCGACTACTACTGCGCGGGCCTGCAAAGCGTGCTGGAGTCCATGATACCGGCCGCAGTGAGGTGCGGCAAGGGCTCTATGAGGCTGAAGGAGGTTTCCATCGCCCGCAGGCTCGGGGAAGACGAGATGCAAAGGCTCGAGCGGCGCGCGCCCGTGCAGGCCAGGCTCTACGGGGCGCTGCTCCAAAACGGGGGGCCCATGCTGCGCGCGGCCCTCCTGAAAATGGCCGGGGCGGCGGATTCGGCGGCGGCCGCCCTGATTGAAAAGGGCGTGTTCGCAGAGGCCGAGCGCACGGTCGAAAGGGTGAGCTATGAGGACGACGCCGGCTCCGCCGAAAGGGTCGCCTCCTCGCCGCACGAGCTGAACTCCGAACAGGCGGCGGCACTCGGCGGGATACTTTCTGCAATAGGCTCGAAAAAATTCGCCGCACACCTGCTCTACGGCGTGACTGGCTCCGGCAAGACGGAAGTTTACATGCAGGCCATGCAGCGCGTCCTCCAGGACGGCGGGAGCTGCATATTCCTCGTCCCGGAAATATCGCTTACTCCGCAGACTGTCGGCAGGCTGCGCTCGCGCCTTGGGGGCCTGGGCACGGAGCTTGTGGTGTGGCACAGCGGCCTCTCGGACGGCCAGAGGCTGGACGCGTGGAGGGCGCTTGCGGAAGGCAGGGCCAGGGTCGTGGTGGGCGCGCGCTCATGCGTATTCGCCCCGATTGAAAACCCGGACCTCATAATAGTCGACGAGGAGCACGACGGGGCCTACAAGCAGGACAAAACCCCGCGATACAACGGGCGGGACGTCGCGGTGTACAGGGCCCACCTGGCGGGTTCGACGTGCGTGCTTGGCAGCGCCACCCCCTCGCTCGAAACTCTCTACAACGTCCGCCAGAAGAAATACGGCATGAGCCGCATCGCCGCCCGCATAGACGGCGCCTCCCTCCCCAAGGTCGTTATAGCCGACATGCGCCACGAAAAGCCGGGGGCCATGATTTCAAACCTCCTTGCCTCCAAGCTCATGGAAAAGATGGACCGGGGCGAGCAGGCGATGCTGTTTTTAAACAGGCGCGGCTATTCCAAAGTGTACGAATGCCCTGACTGCGGGGCCGTGGAGGAGTGCCCGCACTGCGCCGTGAGCCTCACGTGGCACAAGTCCGAAAACACGGTGAAGTGCCACCTCTGCGGCTTCCAGAAGCGCGCCCCGGCCCGCTGCCCTAAGTGCGGCTCGGCCGACGCGAAATGGAAGAGCCACGGTACGCAGAAAATCGAGGAAATCGTGCGCGCCATGCTGCCTTCCGCGCGGATAGGGCGCATGGACGCCGACACGATGAAGAGGCGCGACGACTACCGCCGGGTGCTCGCCGATTTCAGGCGCGGCGCCCTGGACATTCTGATAGGAACCCAGATGATAGCCAAGGGGCTGGATTTTCCCAGAGTCACGCTCGTGGGGGTGGTAAACGCCGACATAAGCCTGCACATGCCCGACTTCCGCGCGGCCGAGCACACCTACCAGCTCATTGTGCAGGTGGCCGGGCGGGCCGGGCGCGGGGACGCCCGCGGGGAGGTCATCATACAGACGCGCTCCCCGGAGGCCGCCCCCATTCAGTACGCGAAAAGCGACGACATGGAGTCCTTCCTTGAGGAGGAGTTGGCAAGCAGGATAGAGTACGGCTACCCTCCGTCAACCCGGCTGGTCCGTCACATATTCAAGTCAAGGAGCCTGCAAAAGCTTGAATTTTACACGGAGGAATGGGCGAAGCTCGCCGAGCGGGAACTCGCGGACGTGTGCCAGATACGCGGCCCCGTCCCCGCCCCGGTGGAGCGCGCAGAGGACTTTTACAGGTGGCAGATATGGTACTTCTGCCAGTCGGCCTCGGCAGTCTCGTCGAGAATCGCCAGAATGAGGGAGGCGTTCAAATTCGACCCCGAAGTCCAAGAGCTTCTTGACGTCGACCCTTACGACCTGTCATAATCGCATTTTCAGGCAATCAAAATTATATCGCCATGCAAAATTCCGATATGAAAAACCACATGCTTCAGATTTTTAAGACAATTCTCCCGCTCGCCGCCCTCCTGCTGTTTTCCGCGTGCGAATCCGTGCGCCCCCAGCCGGACAACTCAGCCCTGCTTGCCGTGCGCGCCGAAAACGGGACGGTGATAGACGTGCGCACCCCGTCGGAGTTTGCGATGGGGCACCTGCACGACGCAAAGTCCATCCCGCTCGACACGCTCGACGCCGAAATTGAGACCGCCGTCCCCGACAAGAACACGCCGATAGGCGTCTACTGCAAGGGCGGCGTGCGCGCGAAAACGGCGAGAAACATGCTGCTTAACATGGGCTACAAAAATGTCCGAAACCTCGGCGGATACGAAGAACTGAAACTGTTGGAACCCGCATCCGCACCTAAAAGGCAGTGAGCCCCGCCCACTTCCTCCCCGCCGCCCGCCTGCCATTGCCTCCCAATACGCCCAACGCCAACGTTCCGTTGGATCTAAGATGCTCGCGCATCTTGGTACGGCGTGCGCCGCCCGAGTCCGGGCGGCTGTGAGTTTATCTTACCGCATTGCCTGAAGGCAATAGCTGGGTGGGGACAATCAGGAGTGTATGTTGGGGTAGTTTTATCTGGAGTGCATTTTTTTGGGGGGGCGACTTTTTATAAACAAGTGTTTTGTAAGCGTACCTCCAACGTACCGTTGGATCTAAGATGCTTGCACATCTTGGTACGGCGCGCGCCACCCGAGTCCGGGCGGCTGTGAGTTCATCTTGCGCATTGCCTGACGGCAATAGCTGGGTGGATGCAATCAAAAGTGAATTTGATAGTCTTTTTTATAGGCAAGCGTACCGCTTAACCTAAGATGCTCGCGCATCTTGGTGCGGTGTGCGCCGCTCGGGCCTGGGCGGCTGTGGGTTCGTCTCACCGCATTGCTTGAAGGCAATCGCTTGATGAGTGCAATCGAGAGTATGTGCTGGGATTTGAATAATCGAGCATTTCGGCTTATGGCCTTTAAATTTGCCCGGCTTGTCATATAATTACCTCATTGTTATTTCCGGAGTGATTGCGCGGATAGCGCAAAAAATGACGGCCCGTTTCGGCATCTCTTCAAATTCATGCACGGGATTCAAATCCACCGGTATGTGCGGCGCAATCATGGCGGCGGAGGCGGAACAAGGCGGGAGTGTTTCCCGCATTTGCTCCATCTGCAGATGTCAGCCGGAAAGTTTTCAAGGACCGAATATGCAGGCAAATTCCCTGTTTGCTCTATCGATATATGCCGCCAATCCCTTCATCTGACTTTCAAATCTGGCCTTTCGCGGGCTGCGCGGATTGGCGCAAAAAGGATGAAAAAACGGATTGCGCCGTTTCGCGGGGGGGCGGAATTTTCTTCCCTTTCGCGGATTTTGGCGCGAAAACCGCCGTTTCATGTTCGGTTCTGACCCGCGCCCTTAAAGGCGGGCAAAGCGGATTCGGCTGGATTTATGCCGGGTGCGAAAGGGTAGCGGGAGCGCGCCTTCCAGCCATTCCGGCCGTTTTTTCATAGGCTGCAAAAAAAAACGCCGGGCGGCATGTGCCGTCCGGCGTTTTCAAAATTGCGCGGAGCTATTCCTGCGGCTGGGGCGTCATGCCCGGGTGTGCCGCCTCTTCGGCATCCGGTTTTCCCGGCTGCGCGGCATCGGCGGCGGGTTCGGCCTTCCGTCCGGGTTCCTTCGAGTGCGCCTTGAGCACGTCCTCAAGGGTCGCGGCCTTTCCGGAGACGATGTCCTTCACCGCTTCGCCGTCGATGGTTTCAAGCTCTATGAGCGCCCGGGCCATGAGGTCGAGCGCGGGGCGGTTTGAGGCGACGATTTCGCGTGCGCGGGAAAGCTGGCCGTCTATGATTTTCTTTATCTGGTCGTCTATAAGCTGTGCGGTCTTTTCGCTGAAATGCTCTTCGCGCGCGATTTCCTTGCCAAGGAATATGTGTTCCTGGTTTTCTCCGAGGGCGATGGGGCCGAGATCGCCCATGCCCCAGTCGCAAACCATTTTGCGCGCTATTTTCGTGGCCTGCTTGATGTCGCTTGCGGCTCCGTTTGTGACTTCGCCGAATGCGGCCTCCTCGGCCACGCGCCCGCCGAGGGTGGAGCATATCTGGTCGAGCAGCCTGCCCCGGCTTTCGGTGAGCACGTCCCTCTGGGGCAGGAACATGGTGGAACCCAGGCTCATGCCGCGCGGGATTATCGTAACCTTGTGTACGGGCATTGCACCCTTGTCGATGGAGCACTGCACGAGCGCGTGGCCCGCCTCGTGGTAGGCGATGAGCTTCTTTTGGTCGCCGTCCATGACGCGCCTGCGCTCACGCCCGTAAAACACCTTGTCGCGCGCCACCTCGATGTCGTCCATGGAGACGGTCTTGCTGTCGCGCCGCGCGGCGGTTATTGCGCCCTCGTTCAGGAGGTTCGCAAGGTCTGCGCCCGAGCAGCCGGGGCAGAGCTTTGCGACCTTTTTGAGGTCGACGTCAGGCTCCAGCTTCACTTTGCGGGCGTGTATTTTAAGAATTTCCTCGCGGCCCTTCGCGTCGGGAAGGTCTATCACCACCTGCCTGTCGAATCTTCCGGGGCGCAGGAGGGCGCTATCCAGAACGTCGGGGCGGTTTGTGGCGGCGATTATGATTATGCCTTCGTGCCCGTCGAATCCGTCCATTTCAACCAGCAGGGAATTGAGCGTCTGCTCGCGCTCGTCGTGCCCGCCGCCCATGCCGGCGCCCCTCTGGCGGCCGACTGCGTCGATTTCGTCGATGAATACGAGGCACGGGGCGTTCTTTCTGGCCTGTTCAAACATATCGCGCACGCGGGCGGCGCCCACGCCCACGAACATTTCAACGAAGTCGGAGCCGCTTATCGAATAAAACGGGACGTTGGCTTCGCCGGCTATTGCGCGCGCAATGAGGGTTTTGCCGGTTCCGGGGGGGCCTACCATGAGGATGCCCTTGGGGATTCGCGCGCCTATCGCGTTGAATTTTTCGGGAGTGCGCAGAAAGTCCACTATCTCCGCGACCTCCTCCTTGGCCTCGTCGCAGCCTGCCACATCGTCAAATGTCGTCCTGTCCTTGTCGGCCGAAAGCAGGCGCGCGCGGGACTTGCCGAAATTCATGGCGCTTTTCCCGGACATCTTCATCTGGCGCGCGAATATGAAATACAGGACGCCTATTATAAGCAGCGCCGGCAGTATCGTCATAAACAGGCTCATCCACACCGATCCCGCAGGCTCCTCGTCTATCTCCCACGGGGCCGTGGACGAGGCGAGCTTTTTGTAGTAGTCTTCGGGAATCCTGCCGTTGAAAGAGAAGGCGAGCTCCCTGGGGGTGTTTTCGGGGGCGCCGTCCCTGCCGTACAGGGGGTTTTTCATCGTGCCGTGGACGGAGTACCAGTCCTGCCCGGCGGTCGGGTCGCTGCGCAGCGTGATCTTTGTGATGGAATCGTCGCTTGCCGCATTCATCAGCTCCTTGATTGTGAATGCCTGCCCCCTGGAGCCGGCCGTATCCGAAAACATCTGGAAAAACACCACGGCTGCAATCAGCACAGCCCAGACCATGAGGGTTTTGGCCTGGCCTCTCGTCGGCCTGAAGTTTTTCCTGTTAGGTTCTTTTTCCATGAGAATTTCGATTCCCCCGCCCGGAGTGCCGCGGCGGCGGAAATGTCGTTTTTTTATATTGGCTAAAATTCCGATAATTGGGAAGCGGGGCGATAGGTCAACAATATTGCGCGCCCCGGCCCCTTGAGCCTGGCGCGTTCGGCGGGCGCGAGTGTCGGCGCCCAGAGCGGCTCCCCGGAATCCATACAGACAAGCGGAAGGGACTTTCGTTTCATTTTCGGAGTTTTTTTGGAGGACATCATGTCTTTGACAAGCCTCGCAGACTTCGAGCCTATGGGCGCGTAGGCGTCCCCCGGGCGCGGCGGGCGCGCAGTCAGCGGGAAGAAGGCCGCGTCGAGCCACGCGTTTGCCGACTCGTCCACGAGGCCGCGAGACACGGCCCCGAAGCCGTCCCCGTTCAAATCGGCAAATTCCACCCTGAGCGAAGCCCCGCCCGGAAGAATGTTTTCGCCCTCCGCAAGCCTGACCTCAAAATTTTCGGGCATGGACTGCGCGTAAAACTCCATCACCCCTGAGCGCGGGTCGTAGCATACGAACCCGCTTCCCGCGCTCGTCTTGGCGTCCTCCCCTCGGAGGCATTTGCGCACGAACGCGTCGGCGGCCGGGGGCCTGACAGCCGACGCGTTTTCGGCTGCGAGCCTCACGAGGCACCTGCGAAGTATGGCGGCCTGGCCGGAACCGAAGGGCGAGATTGCGAAGGCCCCGCCGGGCAGGCGCGAGACGTTTTGCCAAAACGCGCTTTCAACCAAGTCCGCGTCCTCTTCAAGCAGGGCCCTTGCGCGCGCCGCCCCGTCCGCGAACCGCCCGCCCGAAGCCTCCTGCGCTGCCGGCAGCACGGAGTTTCTCATCCGGTTGCGCAGAAACGACGTTCCGAAATTTGACTCGTCCTCCACCCATCCGAGCCCCTCCGCGCGCAGCGCCGCCCTGATTTCCGGCTTGGAAAGCGAAAGCAGCGGGCGCAAAAACGTGAGGCCGCCCACTTTTGAGACCGGGCGCGGGGCGCACATGCCCTCAAGCCCCGAACCCCTTGAAAGGCGCATCAGGGCGGTTTCGGCGATGTCGGTTTTTATATGGCCCTGCACGGCAGTCGAGGTCCCGATGAGGCCGCACGCCTCGGCGTAGAAGCGCATTCTAAGCTCCCTGAGGGCCCCTTCTGAAACGCGCGGCATTTCGGAGTCGCGCCTGCGCGAAACGAATTCAACGCCCAGCTTCCGGCAGAGGCTGCGGCAGAATTCCTCGTCGGCGTCCGCCCCCTTGCGCACGGCGTGGTTGAAGTGCATGGCAGCCGTCTTTTCGGCTCCGCACACCGCGATGCACGCCGCGAGGGCGAACACCGAGTCGCTGCCGCCTGACAGTGCCACGGCCAGCTTTTCGCCGCGTGAAGCCGCGGCCTTCATGGCGGCGAGTGCGCGGGGTTCCAGAAGGCTTTCGTCAAACCTGCTTTTCTCAGTTTTTTCTTTCATGGTTTCATGCGGCCGCAGCCATAAGTATTCCGCCGGCGGACACCGCGGGCATGGCGGCCCACTTCCACGGCCCGGGGATTTTCGGCGCCAGAAGAAGCGACGCGACTATCGCGCATTCAATCGCAAACGCGGCTCCCCCGGAAATCCTGACATCTATGACAAGCCCGGTTTGCGCCCCTGCCTCCGCGCCTGCGAGCATGAGCTCTGCAACGCGCGCCGCAGCCCAGTTTGCCCAGACCAGCGCGAAGTGGGGCAGCGCCATGGCGAAGGCCCCGGCTGCAACCACCGCAGTCGCCGCCGCGACGTACGGGAGGGAATAGGGCACCGAAAGCGGGGCTATGTATCCGAAATAGTGGGCGCTGAGCGGCGCGCTTACAAAAAGCGCGGCAACGGCTATCGACAGGCCCGCAAGCGCATAGCGCAGGACCCGCCGCGCTGCGCGCCGGAAAAGCGGCGGCCTCCTGAGCTCGAATCCGCGCCGCTTTTCCATCTCGCAGGATGCGAAGTCGCAAAATTCCACCGCGTACAAGAGCAGGGCGGCGACCACCGAGTAGGAGAGCGCAAACCCCGCGTCGAACAGGTCGGACGGGTTTGCCGCAATCGTGAATACAAAGGCCGCCACGAGCCCCGCAAAAGGCTTCGGCTTGCGGGCGACGGCCCACGCAGCCCATACGAACGCTATCATTATAAACGCCCTCATGGCAGACGGGCGCGCCCCGCATGCGTTCACATATAAAAACAATAGCGGCAGGCACGCGGCGGGCTGTATTTTGCGGGGCACGCGCAGGGCGTTCAAAACCCCGAACAGCACGGCGGCGAGCATCCCGACATGAAGGCCGCTCACCGCGAATATGTGCATGGTTCCGGTCGCGGCAAAGCCCGCTTTGGCTTCGGGGGAGAGGAGGCCCTTGTCCCCCAGAATCATGGCGCGGTATGCGCGGGCCCCTGGAGAGTTTTCCCCCATGATTTCGGGAAACTGGGAGAGCCTTTTTACGATGTATTCCCGGCACGCCGCATAGAGGCTGTAAGGGAAGCCTCCCTGCGAGGCATTGACGCTCCGCGCGGAGGCTTTGAAGAATATGCCGCAGTTTTCGAGGTACTCGTCGAACCCCCCGCCCTCCGCCTTGTCCAGCGGGCGGACTATGAAATTTCCGGTTATCTCGCCTCCGCGGGACACCTCCCGGCCGTCCTTTGCGTAATACCACACATTCCCGCCGCGCATTTTTGAGAAATATCCGGGGGCGGAAATGACTTTGGCGACGCCGTAGGCAGCCCCCTTTGCGTTGATGTCGCACCTCTCCACCGCGAGCGTCAGCCCGCATTCGCGCGCGCACCAGTCCGGATAGGGGTTCTGGCGCGCCCCGTAGAGGAAATACGCCGCCGCCCCGAAGAATGCAAACGCATAAAATGCGAGCATGGCCGCCCTCGGCCTTGAGCAGGCCGCAAGGTTTGCGACGGCGGCCGCGCAGGTTATCGCGGCGACTGCCGCAAACCCTCGCGCCTGGCCGGGGTCCGGCATGACGCGCGCTGCGGCAAATCCGAGCGCCATCGGGACTGCCAGGCGCAGCAGCGGCGCCTGCCTTCGCGTGCGCGAAGCAACGCCTAAGTCTGTGAGAAATTCAGGCAAGTCTTTTCGGGGATGGATATTCCAAATTTTTTACGGCGCCAGTAAAGAGGATTTTTCGCCAGTGTGGAAGCCCCGATTTTCCGCCTCCCGATTTGCCCCGCAAGAAATGCCCATGCAAACCGAACGGAAAACTTCTGCGCCGTTTCGTTTTTCACTCGCCTCTGCGTCCGCATGCCGCATGGCATTTTGCATGCCGCCGGAACGCCGCCTCCCCGCCACATTCCCATTTTATATAAAGTCGAAAACATTTCCCGCATCCGTTTCCGCTTCCCGCAACCGGCTACAATGCGCCGCAATAAATGCACAGCCTCGCAAACCCTCCCCGGAATGCGAGAATTTCAGATGAAACAGCGCGCTTACTTATTAAAAAGCGACACCCAAATTCTCTCTAGATTATACCGACCCAACCACACTCCTGATTGTCCCCATCCAGCGATTGCCTTCAGGCAATGCGGTAAGACGAACTCACAGCCGCCCGGACCCGGGCGGCGCACGCCGTACCAAGATGCGCAAGCATCTTAGATTAAACGGTACGTTTAAGTTTCATGTAGAGGCGGTAGCATGCGGTTATGGGGAGGAGTTTCAGGGCGAGCATCCAGAGTTTGTCGCGCGTGCTTTCCGGGGTGAGGAGGTGGAGGAGTTTGAGCTTTCTGACGTTTTCCGGGGGGGCGCTGTCCAGTTGGGCGAGGAGGAGGCGACGGCTGAAATTTTTCGACGGGCACTGGGGGGAGTGTATCCATGTAAACCACCTGTATTCGAGGGGGAATATCCGGCAGTCGAGGGGGCGGCTGGAATAGGCGCGGCACCCGCATGTTTCGGGATTCCAGAAAACGCATCGGTTTGAGGCGTCCTTGAGCATTTTGTAGGCTCCGATTTTCTCGTCGAAGGTGCAGAAATTGTCGGGGTCTACGATTTTGCGCAGTTCGGGGGAGGATAGGACCGCCATGCGCATCGCGTCCGCCTCTTCACGGGTCAGGACTGCCGAGTAGGGGAGGCCGGCCATGCAGCACATGCTTTTGCAGCTTACGCAGTCGTTTTTCATTTTTAAGGGGTGAGTTATAGATTGTCCGGGGCGGGGGCATCAAGGCTTATGTTCGGCCCCCGCCTTTTTTCCGCAGATTTGGTGAGCCTTGTCCGGGGCGCGGATTTTTTGCCTGATTTTATGCCGAGACTTCTCGACAAGCGCGCCGCGTTCCGCTTTATATGTGTGGTATATTCGGCCCGGACGGTTCCGCCTTCCGGGAGCATCCCCCGCACCAGATCCGGTTTTGTGAAAGCGCGTTCCAAGTCCGGCCCGGCAGGTTCGCCAGCCGTGCTGTTTTCCGCCCTCTTCTTTCTAGTGGAGGGCTCCAGCGCTTTGGCTCTCGCGGCGGGGGAGGCGATGTTCGTTTCGGGGGTGGGCGTTGACGGCGTGCCCGTTGCCTATGTCGCCCTGCTTTTCGTGATGCTTGCGGCGATGGGGGCGGCGTCCTGGGCCCAGGCGAAATTCCCCATGGAGCGGGTGATGGCGGGGCTTTTCAAGGTATTCCTTGCTTTCGCCTCCGCCCTCTCGCTTTATTTTGCGGCGTTTCCCTCGGGCGGGCCGTGGGATTTTGCGATGCTTTACGCCCTGAAGCTCGGCTCGGCCGTGTGGATGTACGCGGCGTTTTCGCTTTACTGGAATTTTGCCGACGAGCATTTCGGGGTGCGCGAGGGCAAGCGGCTCTACCCGGTGTTTTCGGCATTCGGCTGCCTCGGGGCGGTTGCGGGGGCGGGTGCAGTGTTTTCTTTTTCCGAATACCTCGGGGTGCCTGCCGGTGCCTTGCTCTGGTTTTGGGCGGCCTCGATAGCCCTCGCCCTTCCCCTCTCCGCAAGGATTTCCAGATGCTGCCCGAAATCGGATTCGGGCGCGGCCTTAGATGCGGCTTCAGCCGGGGTTTTCAGGATATTTTCAGACAATGTCAGGGCCGTCTCAAAATCCCGGTACGTGCGCGCGATACTTCTAATGTACGTCGCGGTAATCGCGGCTTCGGCCATAATGGAATACTCCGCCCTCTATGCCTTTTCGGAATGGTCGTCGGGCGGGGAGGACGGCGGCCAGGCGGCCCTCGCCTCGCTTTTCGGGGCGCTCGGCGTGGCGGTCAACGCGTTCAATATCGTTGTGAACCTGTTCGTGTTCGGCGCGGCGGTTTCGAGGATTGGGGTGCGCAACATGGCGCTTTTGCAGCCTCTGCTTTTCATGGCCGGCTTCGTCTGGCTTTACGCGTCGTTCGGGTTTGCCGCGGCGGTTTTCGCTTTTTTCCTTTACAGGGGCACGCTTGAGAGCGTCGATGCAAACAATGAAAACCTCATGATTTCAGTCATGCCCGGCCGGGTGCGCCAGCAGGTCCGCCTCGCGGTTGAGTCCCTCGTAGTTCCGCTTGCGACGGCCGCAGCCGGCGCGTTCCTCATGGCGTTTGCGCACGGTCAGGACGGCGGCGCGCCGCGCATTTCGGCCCTGTTTCCCGGAGTTTCGGGGCTTTCGCAGAAGGGCGTGGCTGCGGCTGGGTTTGCGTGCGCCGCAGCGGGGCTTTTCTTCGCCTTCAGGGCGAGGGGGGCCTATACGGCTGCGCTTGCCGGAAACCTGCGCTCGGCATGGGTCGATTTTTCCGAGCCGTTTGAGGACATGTGCGCGCGCCGCTCCGGCGAGCCGATACCTGACGAATTTTTCCGCGCGGGCAGCCCGTCCCGCATGAGGGCCTTTGAGGCCGAGGCCGCGTGCCGCCCGCTTTCTGCCGTGCGCCGCCTGGCAGACGCTGCGGGGACTTTCGGCGCGGGCGATGTTGCGCGGGCCGCCGATATTCTCGACGGGGCCCTGGCCCGGTGCGGCGCGTCCGCACCCGAGGCGGCCGGGGCGTTTGCCGCGGCATCCGCCGTAGTGCCGGAAATGGCCGCAGTTCTGGTGCGCCGAGGGGCGCTGGGGGCCGGGGCTTTCGCCCATGCGTCCGCCCTCGCGGCGTCCGGGGGCGGGAATGCCTGCGCGCACGAAAACGCGATTCCGGGCGGGGAGCCTCCGCCCGTCTGCGCGGCGGAACTTTCGAGGCGGTTCGGAGACCGCGACGCGCAGGTCCGCCTCGTGGCCCTCCGCGCATTCTCCAAAATTGCCGGCGCAGGCCATTTCGCCCTGGCTCCCGAGATTGCCCGCCTGTTCGGGGACTCCGGGCGAGACGCGCGTGCCGCGTGCCTGGAATGCCTCGGGCGCATCGGCTCCCCGGACTGCATCGCGCCGCTTTTCGGCGGGGTCGGCGGGCTTTCGGGGCCGTCGGGGCGCGCCGTTTTGGCGCTTTTAAAGTCGTTTGGAAAACCGGCGGTTCCGCAGCTTTTCGCCGTGGCGGGCTCGCCTGAATTCTCCTATTCCGCCCGGGGAATATGCGCGCAGGCGCTCGCCGCTGCGTTTCCGGCCCAGCTTGAGATTCTGTCCTCCGAGGCCGCCGATGCGGATTTGGAGCGCGCGCGCGAATTTGCCGGATTCGAGGCCGCGCTCCGGGGGCCGGGCGGCAACCCGCTTTTTGCTAGGATTTGCGGGGAGCGGAAAATCGAGGCTGCGGCTTTTGTAATAGGGCTGAGGTCCCTTTCCGGGTCGGTTCCCCCGGCTGACATGGTCGTGCCCGCGCTGCTTTCAAAAAACCGCAGGGAGCGCGACAACGCCGCAGAGGCTTTGGAGCAGGGGATGCCCCGCCGCGAACTCCGCGCGGTTTTGGAAATCCTGCACGGCGGGCCGCCCGCGCGCTCCGGAACGCGGGGCGCACTCTCCCGGCTCGCGGAGGGGATGGCCCGCAGCCCATTTGACGAGGAGTTTTTCGCCGCGTGCGCCGGGATGCTTTCCCCGGAGCTTGCGCGCGCCGTGTGCGGCAGGCTCGCGCGGCAGGGGCAGGGGCCGTCTCGGGACGCCCTCGTCGAAATCCTGGACGCCCTGGCGCGCTCTGCATCGCGCAGCATGGAGGGGCGGGGGCTTCTGGCCCACGAAAGGCTGGACGCGCTCGCGCGCTGCCCGCTCTTTGAGGGCTTTGAAATCCGGGCCTTGTTCGAGCTTGCGCTCAGGGCTTCGCCCCGGCCGGGCGGCGGCGGGGAGGGGCGCGCCGTCGCGGTGTCCCGGGACGGCGGATGGAGGTTTTGCAGCATTGGGGAGGCCGCATGCGGGGAGGCAGAGGCGGCCCTGTCTGACATATTTGAAGTCGCGGCTGAATTTCCAAATGCGGCCGCCGCGCTTTTCCTGAGGGGAGGTCTCCGTGAAGGTGCCGCTTAGAGCTTTTGTTTCGGCGTTTGCCGTGTCGGGCCTCGCGGCGTTCTGCGCGGCTGCGGCCTTCGTCGTACACTCGCACGCCAGGGACGCAATTTCCGACGCCTTTGCCGAGAGGATGTCGGGCATCGGCAATGTTGCGGCCTCTTTTTCCGATCCGGCCGAACTCGGGGAGATATTGGACGGGGCTTCCGCCTCCTCCGATCCCGCCGCCTGGGCCCGCTCTTCGGCCCTGTATGCAAAATACCACGCGCCGCTTTCCAAAACCATGAGGGACACCGGGGCGAGCTTCCTGTACCTCTTTTTATACGGGGGCCCTTCCGACATCGAATACGTGGTTGACGCGACCCCTATGGACTCTGAAATCTGGGCCCCGCCCACCGGGGCCGAGGAATCCGCCCCCGAAGACCTCAGGGAGGGGCTTTTCCACGCCTTTCGCGGCGAGGGCGGCGCCACCGGCGTTTTCGATTCCGTCCAGTGGGGCCTCATGCGCTCGGGAACCTATCCGGCGGGGCGCGGCGGCCGGAATTTCTTCATGGCGGGCGTGGACGTGCGCGCCGAAGACATCCGCGAGCTGTCGCGTGCGGCCGCGCTCAAGATAGGGGGAGTTTTTGCGGCGCTTTCGGCGCTTGCGCTCCTGCTTTCGGCGGCGCTCTCGGGGGCTGTGTCGAAGTCGGCGGCAAGGCTTAGGCGCGCGGCGCTTTTGGCTGCGGCCGGACGCTCCCCCGGCGCGGGGCCTGCCGGGCTTTCCGGCGAAATCGGCGGGCTTGCTTCGGAGCTTTCAAAGAAATGCGCCTCGGCCGATTCCCGTATGGCGGAAATTTCTTCCTGGACTTCCGCAGCCGCCGCTTCGCGCGCGGCGGAGGCCGCCGCCGGGGAGCTTTCGGGCGGGTTTGCGGGGCGCGGCTTTGACCTCTCGTTTGAGGACTGCGGCGGGGAGATGTGTGCGGCGTGCGCGGAGGGCGGAATGTTTTTCGCCTTTTCCGTCCGAGGCTTGCGCGCGGAGCCTGCGGACGCGCTGAGGCTTCGCGCGTTTCGGGAAGCCGTCGCCGGGCTTTCCCGCCGCCCGGACTGCCTGCGGGCCGCCGCGCCGTCGCCTAGCGGTTCGTGCGCGGCGTTCGATTCCCGGGGGAGGCCCGTTTTCGCCTGCGGCGCGGGCGTCTCGGCCGATTTTGAATTTTCGGAGGGCGGGGCGGTCGCGCGCGCCGTATTTTCCTTCGCCTGCGGCGGCCGGGCGGAGCTCTTTGCGAAAGGGGGCGGGCTGTGAATTTTTTTGAGAGGTATCTGGCTCTGGCGCGCGTTTATCCGTTTTCCGAAATTCCCGCGGGCGACGCCGCGGCCATTGCAGGCGAATGTTTCCCGCATTTTTTTGAGCCGGGCTCCGTAATCGCCGAAGCCGGGGGGCACGCGGCGCACCTTTTCATATGCGTGGGCGGCGGAGTGGAGCATGATGGCGGCGGAGCGGCCCGCCCGGTGTTCCCGGCGGAGGCCCTGCTCTTGAGTGGGCCGCACCCGGAAACCGTCCGCGCAGGCCGCGCGGAAGGGGCGCTTTGCCTCGTCCTTGCGCGCGAGAAGTTCCTGTCGGCCGCGCGCGGGTGCCCGGCGATTCTTGCGCTTATGGCGCGGGCGGAAAGGGGGGCGGAATGAGGCTTGCGGCGAAGCTTGCATTGTCGTTTGCCGCATTGTTTGCGGCCTTCGGGGCGGGGATTGGACTGCTCGATTTCAGGGTGCGGGCCGAGGGCGCCGCACGGGCGGCTGTGGGCAAGGCTTCCGGGGCGGCGGTCGCTGCCGCAAATTTCGCCTCCTGCGACGCGTCGTTCGCCTCCCCGGAAAATCTGGCCGCCGCAGCCCGCAGGGCCGGGCTCGAAAGCCTGCGCGTGTTTCCGGCGGATGGCGCCCTCGGAATGCCCGCCACCTCGCACCCCTCCCGCGAAAACGGCTTCCGCGCCTCGTGCGTGAGGTTTTCCGGGGCGAACATGGAGTCCGGGGACTGCGCCGCTGAAGCAGTTGCCAAATCCGGCGCCCTGGAGCGGCTGGAGTCGGGATTTGCGCTGCACGCGGCCGCGTGGACCTTTTCCGGGGCGGGGTTCGGGGGGCTGCTCGGGCTTGCCGCCGCCGGGTTTGTGCTGCGCGACATCCGCAGGGACCGGGCGAAAATGGACGATGGAAACGCCGAATCCCCCCCGCCTGTCATTTCTGAATTTGCAGACCTCGCGGACGTTTTCGGCCTCTTCAATGCGGCCGTGCGCGGCAGGTTCGGGCGCGCCGGGGCCTTTGTGGGCTCGGGTGCTCCGGCCGCCGCTGAAGACTCCGCCGCCCCGCTTTTGGGGGATGCCATGCCGCTTTCGTTTGAATCCGGCGGCCTGCGCGCGTCTGCGGAGTTCGTCGGGGGCGTCTTTGACGGCAGCTTCTTTTCGGAGTGCGGGCCCGGCGCCTTCGCATTTGGAAGGGTGTCGGGAGGGCGAGGGGCGCTCGCCCTTGCCAGGGCTTCGGCATGTGCTGCGGTTTCCCGCGCCCTGGTTCTGGCGGGAAAGCCTGCGGCGGAGGTTTTCGGGGCCGTCTCGGAAGCCTTCGGCGCCGAATCCTGGAGCCTTGTGCGCCTGGAGGGCGGGTGTCTTTTGCGCGAAAGCTTCGGGGCGGGGGGCGCCTCCTGCGGGCGCATTGAAAACTTTAAAAGCGCCCTCTTTTCGACTGCCGCCCTGGGTGCGGAGTTCGAAGGCTATTGCTCCCTTGGCATCGGCGGGGAAGGGGGCCCTCTGGCTGAAATCGCCGCCGCGTTCGGGCCGGGCGGGGCCGGCCTTGCAATATTTGCCGAAAGGATTTATGAAGAAAATATCTAGGATTTCGATAAGCGCGCAGGTGTTCTTCGCGCTCCTTACGATAACGCTTATAATGTCTGCGGTCTTTTCCCCGTACGGCTTTTACACGAACATCCATTCCATCAGAAAATCCGTCGACGAGAGGCTGAAGGTGGCCGTAAACGGCGTGCGCGAAATCATCCCCGACGACTACCACGACAGGCTCGCGGAGGGGAGGGTCTCGCAGGCGGAGTACGACCTGCTGCGCGGCAAGCTCAGGGATTTCAGGGAGCGCATCGGCGTCACGTACCTTTATTCGATGGCCCAGGGGCCGGACGGGAAAATATATTTTACGCTCGACCAGCTCTACGATTCGCCGATGTGCGAATACCTCTCCCCAAGCCCCGATACGCTGGAGGCTTTCAGGACGAAAAAGCCGGTGTTCGCCCAGTGCACCGACGACGAATTCGGCCTTGTGTCGCGCACCGTGCTCCTGCCTTTCACGTCGCCCGGGGGGAGGTTTTTTGTAGTGGGGGCCGACCTCAACGTGAGCGAGGTCCGCCCCATGATAGTCGAGTCGCTGCGCGACTTTTTGTTTCTCATGTGCATAGGCGTAATTCTCGTCATGGCCGTCACCTTGGTTCTCACAAGGCGTATATCGGCGCCCATACGCGGGCTTTCCGTGTTTACAAAGAGGCTTGCGGACAGCAATTTTTCGCCGGAAATATCCATGGAAGCCGACGTTCCGCGCGCCTCAATCCGGGCCTCGGAGGTGGCGGCGCTCGCCGACAGCATAACCCTCATGCGCTCGAAGCTCGAAGAGTACATTGAAAACCTCAAAAGCGAAATGGGGGCGCGCCAGCGCGCGGAAAGCGAGCTGAAAATAGCCGGGCAGATACAGGAGAGCTTCCTCCCCGGAGCGGAAATCCGCGAGTGCGGGATTTCAGCCGGGGCCGCGATGAAGCCCGCGCGGCAGGCCGGGGGCGACCTCTACGACTTTTTCCCGCTCATGGACGGGCGCCTGTGCCTCGCGATAGGCGACGTGTCCGGCAAGGGCATGCCCGCCGCGCTCTTCATGGCCCGCGCCATGACCCTCATACGCTCCGCCGCCAACATATCGTCGGACATATCAAAGATTGCGCGCTTCATGAACGACGCCCTCGCCGAAAACAACGAATCCTGCACTTTCATAACGTTTTTCATCTGCGCCTTCAACCCCTCAGACGGCATCCTCGAATATGTGAACTGCGGGCACAACCCCCCGTTTCTGCGCAGGGCCGGGCGCGCGCCCGAGGCGATGTCGCCCAGGGTAAACAGCATCCTCGGCGTTTTCGAGGGCGCAGAGTTCGCGGCCGAAAGCGTCGCATTCGCGCCCGGGGACGAGCTTGTGTGCTACACCGACGGCGTCACGGAGGCGCAGGATTCCTCCGGAGGCTTCTACGGGGACGGCAGGCTGGAAAGTCTGCTTGCGTCCATGCCTCCGGATTCGGAGCCGGGGGCTGTGGTCGGCGCGGTAATGGCGGATGTCGCAGCCTTCTCCGCCGGGGCGGAGCAGAGCGACGACATAACAGTCCTGGCATTCAGGCGCGACGCGTGATTTTTGCCCGCGCCGCCCGCGCAGGGCGTCCCGTATGCAAAATGTGACGGCGCCGGCCCCCAGAGAGGGCCGACGCCGCGTTTTATGCCAAAACTAGGCGCCCCGCCCCCTTAACCGTCCCACTGTGCGGAGCGCCTACGCATATATAGACGCTTCTATGTGGAAATTATTACGATTATTTTTTGCAAAAATAAATTTTGGGTCTGGCACGGATAATGGAACGGAAAGCGGATTCCGAAATGGAGTTTTGCGCGGAGAGGTAAAATCCCGCTTGAGCTTCCGCGAAACGCCGCCCGATTTCTCGTTTCTTTCGGGGCGTTCCAATTTATGCAAGCCCCTAAATTTTTGGGAGCATTTGCGCAGGCCCGCCCCAAAACCCGGCCGTCCGGAGCCGCAGCGGGCGCAAAAGCGGCGGCCCCTTTCTCGGGCCGCCTCCGGCGGATTTTGCCGTATGCGCGGCAGCCTATATTTTTCCGGGCAGGAACTCCTCCTTGTAGGGGTATAGCGAGCGCAGGAATTTGTCCGCCTCCGGCCTGTTTTTGAAGCGCATTGCCGCGGAATCGTATTCCAGGGTTTCGCCGGGGAAGAAATTTGCGGCGAGCCCCAGGAGCACGACCTCCGTGAAGTCCGCCGAAAAATCCGCAATATTGGAGCCCGGCTGGATTCCCTTCAGGCACGCCTCCATCCATTCCACGTGCGGGCTGGGATTGGGGCGGGGTATGGAGGGCTCTGGAAACGCGCGGTCTGCCATCATGCTCTTCATCCGGGAGTCCGGGGATATTCTGACCCCTCCCCCGTAGGGGTTGTTGCAAAACACCGTGTTCTTCGTGCCGACTATTATGGAGCCGTTGGCGTTCTTTTCGATGGTTTCCTGCGGCACGCCCCGCACGTCCCGGGGCCTGTTTTTAAAGTCGTACCAGTATAGGCGGATGTTTTCACCGCCGGGCTTCAGCGGGGCGAACTCGTAGGTGACGGAGCATTCCTGCGGCCATGAGAAGTCGTTGAATTCTGAGGGCTTTCCGGAGACTTTCAGCGGGGCGCCGAGGCCGAAGGCCGAGTAGCCGAGGTCGAGGAAGTGGCAGCCCATGTCGCCCAGGGAGCTCGTCCCGAAGTCCCGCATGCCGCGCCACTTGAAAGGCATAATCATCTGCGAGTAGGGCTGGTCGGGCGCGACGTTCAGCCAGAGCTTCCAGTCCAGCCCTTCCGGGGCCGACTCTGCGCCGGACGGCCGCTTGAGCGCGCCCTGCGCCCACCATTCGGGCACGGGCCTGTCCGTCCAGTGGTGGATTTCGACTATATCGCCCAGAAGCCCGGCCTGATGCCATTCGCGCACCTTTCTCCAGCCGTCCCCGGCGTGGCCCTGGTTGCCCATCTGCGTGATTAGCCCGGTCTTTTTGGCTATCCTTTTCAGCTCCCTCGTCTCCCAGACCGTGCGGGCGAGCGGCTTTTCGACGTATGTGTGCTTGCCGTTTGCCATCGCCCATGAGGCGGCCGGGTAGTGGGCGTGGTCGGGAGTTGCAACAAACACCGCGTCTATGTCCCGGCCCATCTTGTCGAACATTTCGCGGTAGTCGTGGAATTTTGCCGCTTCCGGGGCCTTTGAAAATGAATCGGCCGCCCGGCCGAAGTCGGCGTCGCACATGGCCACTATGCGCGCCCCGTCGAACTGGAGTGCCCTGTTGACGGCTTCCGTCCCGCGCCCACCGGGGCCGATTACGGCCACATTGAGCGTTTCCGACGGGCCCCTGGCGCGTCCGGCCGCCCACGACGGCAGTATTGAAAAAAGTGCGGCCGACGCCGCGGATTTTTTTATGAAGTCCCTTCTTGATATGGCCTTTGGCATGGTTTCACCTGTCGCGTTTTTTCCGCCGGAAGCGCGCCCGCAGCATATGGCTGCGGCTGGCGTGCAATCTCGCGCAAATTCCGGCAATACAGGCACAAAGGCTAGGCCGATTCCCCCGCGCTGTCAAACCGGTATTTGGAAAAAATTTGCGGAACGGATTGACTTTCGCGCGCGCCCGGGGGATTCTCGGCGGGTGAAAAGATGCGCGGACTTCATCGTTTCGGGGATTTTCGCCCCGGTTTTTATCGCCTTGTTCTTCGCGGTTTCAGCCGCCGCGCGGGAGCCTGTCAGGATAGCCTGCGTGGGCGACAGCATAACAGACGGCTTCGGCCTCGCCAATCCCTCACAGGACGCGTGGCCCGCGCTTCTCGGCGAGATGCTGGGCGGAGGCTTTGACGTGCGCAATTTCGGCTCGAGCGGCAAGACCCTCCAGAAGAGCGGGGACCAGTCTTATTGGGACGAGCGCAGGTTCCGCCAGGCCCTGGACTTCAATCCGGACATAGTCATAATAAAGCTCGGCACGAACGACGCCAAGGAGGCGAACTGGCGCGGCCCGGAGAATTTCAGGGCCGACCTCGACGCCATGATTGCCGAATTTGCGTCGCTTCCGTCAAAGCCGCGCATCGTGCTGGGCCTGTGCGCGTGGGTGCGCCGCGACTCCATCGGAATCGCGCGCGAGAGGGTTGAAAACGGCGTCATCCCGGTCGTGCGGGACGCCGCAAAGAGGGGCGGGCTGGAAATTCTGGACTTTTATTCAATCCTGAAGGGCCGCCCCGAACTGTATTGCGACGACATACATCCGAACGAGGCGGGCGCGCTCCTCATGGCCGAGTCCGCATACGCCTTCCTGACGGGCGGCAGGCAGGCGCCCAAGGTTCCAAAAATCAGGGGGAAGAAGTCGGATTTTTCCGGCTTTTCGCGCTTCGATTTCCAGTTCCGCTTCCGGAACGCCTCGCTTTTCGTCCCCAAACGCCCCTCCCCGGACGGCGCGTGGGTCTGGGCTTTCACCGCCCCCGGCGACGGCGCGGCCGCAGATTATGCGGGTCTTTTGAGGCGGGGATTTTACATTCTCCACACGGACGTGGAAAGCTGGCTCGGCAATCCCGGTTCGGTGAACTGGGGCATGGAGGTTGTGAAATACTACTCTGAAAACCTCGGCCTTTCAAAAAAGCCCGTCCTTCTGGGGGAGGGGGCGGGATGCTTCTTCGCCCTCAACTTCGCCGCGGCCCATCCCGAAAACGCCGGGAGGGTGGCGCTCGTAAATCCTCCCGCCCCGATTGCGTCCTGGGCAGCCGAAAGCGCCTCCAACATGGAAAGGCTCTTGAGGGAGTGGCATATTGATGCCGGCGGGGTCCGGAGTCTGGAGGGGCTTGAAATGAGGAATTTCGCGCTTCTTGGAAAGGCCGGGGTTCCGGTTCTTGCGCTTTGCTCAGAGTCCTGGAGCGGCGCCGCTTCCGAAGCCGCCGGGGCCTACGGGGATTCCGGCGGATTCTTCCTCGCGGCCGTTGCGGGTTCGCGCCGGGTTCTGGGGCCGGGGGCTGTTTCGGCAGTCGGCGGACTCTCCGCAGTTGAAAAGGGAGGTGCGCTCTTTAACTTCCTTTCGGGCGGGGCGCGGCGCGGAAAGTAGTGCCCAACATGTTCTGCGGGCGTTTTGCGCGCGCCGTCGGGGGCGGGCGGACGCTTCGGCGCGTCAGGGGTTTTTTTGGAGCTTCGGCGGCGCAAACCCCGCATAGCGCTCGGCGTCCGCCCTGCGCGCATCTTCATATATGGAAAAGCTCGCCGTTATCGTGTCGCCGGAGCCGTCTTTGAACGGGAGCCAGTCGGACAGTTCGCCCCCGAATGTCCCGTCGCGCACGGCCGGGGAAATGTCGGCGTTTTCCCGCTTTGTGCGGTTGTGCCGCGCCGACTTGCATGCGTCCGGGCAGGATTGCACGCTTTCAGCCCATTCGGCAGGCGGAATGTCCGTCGGAGCTTCAGGGGAGAATTCCCCGCCGCCCGCTTCCTGGCATGACTCCGCTTCGCCCGCAGGGTTTTGAAAAATCAGTGTGGCGCGCCCTTCTGGAATATAATCCCGGGTTCCGCCCGGGAGTTGCGCTATGGCGCTGCATTGAAGGGCCGCGATGGCGCCCGTTTCGCGGGCGCATGGCGACGGTGTATCGGAGGCGCATGGGAATGCGGTGTTTGCGGCCAGAGCGGACGCGAGAATAAAAAGTCTTTTCACAATTTGCCGTGGATTTTGCGCTGCGGCGCGCCCGGAGTGGGCCGCGTCTGCAATGCGCGTATGTTCTAATCGTCCGGCGAGGGCGAAAAGTAATATGAATGAGAGACGCCGCATGGATTAAAATGCCGCAGAGGGTCGGAAAAGCGGATGGCGCCGTTTTATGGACAAAAGATGCGCCATCCCCACGTCCGCGCGGGCAAATTCCGCAAAAATAAGGTTTCCCCTCCCGAATCCGCGCAGCAAATGGGGCATGGAATGAGGATTTTCAAATCGGGCTTCGAGCAGGCCAGCCCGCGTTTCATCGCAGAAACCCTGCGCCTGCGCCGCGCCAATGCTTGCCCTGCGCCTGGCCGCAGCTCCGGGACCTAGAAGAGCATGTATACTGCGGCTATAACCGCAAACAGGGCAAAGAGGCAGCAGTTGCAGCAGCCGTTGGGGTTTGACGAAAATACAAACGGCCTCCCGGCTCCACCGAATGCGGGCCTTCCGGGGCGGGGGGGCCGCGCGAAGTCGCCGGGTTCTGGGATGTCCTCCCGGGATGGCGCGGGAGTCTCTATTTCAACGGCTTCAAGCTCAATCACTTCCGGGTCGATTTTCGGCCCGGGTGCGGGATTTTTGCCGCCTTTTTCAAAATCGTCCATTGTTTTCAATCATAGAAAACGGAAATCGCTTGCAAAGGTTTTTTTTGAGGTTTTATTTTACTAAAATGAACAGCAAAACCGGGCAGGAACACCAGTGGAAATTTTTCCGTGCGGGCGGGGTCTATCAGGCTTCCATACAAAGCGGTGCGGACATTGCGAATATAGGGTCGCTCGACCGCAAGCTGTGGGCCGCGCTAGCATGCCCGACGCGCGGGGTGTTTTTCGACGAGAAGACGCTCGACATACTCGATTCGGATTCCGACGGCAGGATAAGGCGCGAGGAGGTCGTGGCCGCATGCGAGTGGGTCTGCTCGCTGATAAAGGACCCCGACACGCTCCTCGAAGGTTCGCCTTCGCTCCGGCTTTCCGGGATAGACGATTCATCCGAGGAGGGGCGCACCCTGCTTGAATCGGCCCGCGAGGTTCTAAAGGATTTGGGCAAGCCCGGGGCCGATGAAATTTCGGTGGGGGACTTCGCCGACGAAAAGAAGATTTTTGCCGCCACCGCCTTCAACGCAGACGGTGTCATAACCCCGCTTTCAACCGACGACGACGCCCTCAGGGCGGCGCTCGCCGACATCGTAAAGGTCATGGGCCCCGTCGCCGACCGCTCCGGTCTCGACGGCGCAAACCTGGCCTCCATATCGGGCTTTTTCGACAGGCTCTCGGCTTACGCGGCGTGGGCGGCGCGCCCCTCTGAGGATCCCTCAATCCTCCCCTACGGCGGCGACACGGCCGCACTCTACGGCGCCTACTCCGCCGTCTGCGCAAAGATAGACGACTATTTCACGCGCGCCGAGGTGCTGCGCTACGACCCCTCGTCCGCCCCCGCCGTCAACGCTTCCGCCGACGAGCTTTCAAAGGCCCTCGCCGGGGAGGTCTCCGCCTCGGCCCCCGCGCTCGCCGCCCTTCCCATTGCAAGGGTGTCGGCCGCCGACTCGCTCGACCTTTCCTCCGGCGTAAATCCGGCCTGGGCCGAAGCCGCCTCGGCGTTCGTCTCCGGCCCCCTCGCGCGGGCGGGGGGCGGGGCTGTGCTCTCCCGCGCGGCCTGGGCCTCGATGAAGTCGGCTTTCGCGCCCTACGCCGCATGGACGGCGGAAAAGGCCGACGGCGGAATTTCGGCCCTCGGCCCGGACAGGGTTGCGGAGCTTTTAAAAACCGCCCCGCGCGCCGCCCTTGAAGCCCTCGTCGAGCGCGACATGGCGGTAAAGTCCGAAGTGGAAAACATCGCCAAGGTGGAAAAGCTCGTGAGGCTCAACCGCGACCTCTGCGAGCTCCTCAACAATTTCGTCAGCTTTTCGGCTTTCTACAAGCGCGGGGGGGCCGCCATGTTCCAGGTCGGCAGGCTGTATATCGACCAGCGCGCGTGCGACCTCTGCATAAGGGTGGAGGACGCCGCAAAGCACGCGGCCCTTTCTCCGCTCAGCTACATGTACCTGGTTTACTGCGACTGCTCCCGCAAGGGCGAAGCCGCGTTTTCGATAGCCGCCGCCGTCACTGCCGGCGACTGCGACAACCTCATAGTGGGCCGCAACGGCGTGTTTTACGACCGCTTGGGGCGCGACTGGGATGCGACGATAACAAAGATAGTCTCCAACCCGATAAGCGTGCGCCAGGCTTTCTGGTCCCCCTACAAGCGTTTCATCGCCTGGGCCGGGGAGCAGATTGCAAAGCGCGCCGGCGCCGCCGACGCCGACGTCATGAAGAACATGACTGAAAAGGCCCCCGCTCAGGGCGGGGCAAAGAAGATGGACATCGGCACCCTGGCCGCGATAGGCGTCGCAGTCGGCGGCGTCACTACGGCTTTCAGCGTGGTCTTGGGCGCGCTCGTCGGCGCCGGGATAAAGCTTCCGCTTTACATCATAGGGGCGGTGCTCATGATTTCCCTGCCGTCCATGGTGATAGCGGCCCTGAAGCTCAGGCTCCGCAACCTCGGGCCGCTTCTCGACGCGAACTCCTGGGCCGTCAATACGCGCGCGAAGCTGAACATGATGCTCGGCGCGTGCCTGACGCAGTCGGCGAAGCCCCCGCGCGGGTTTTCCAGCCTGAAGGACCCGTTTGAAAAGAAGCGCTTCCCGTGGTTCTGGGCTGTCGCGGGGGCTGCGGTTGCCGCCGCGTGCGTGTGGTGGCTCGCCGCCGTCCACGGCTTCGCCCCCAATCCGTTTTCGCGTGCTCCGGCCGCTTCGGCTCCGGCGGCGGCTTCCGCCCCCGCGCAGGCCGCAGAAAAGGCTCCGGCTGTTGCGGCTGAAAAGTAGTGCTGGAACATGCCTTATGAAAAATCCGCAAATCTTTGCGGATTTTTTTTTGTCCTCATAAATCTGGGTGCGGATTCTGCAATGGAATTTGCCCGCTATAATTGCGCTAAGCCGCGTAATTTGAGATGCGTGGTTTGGCTCTTCGCTTCTTTCGGAAGGCAGCTTATGCCGCCTTTTAAATTCTGTATTTTCGCCATTCGGCGAGGGCGGGGGTAGCGGCGGGCGCGAAGGCGTTTTTTTTACCGAAACGGGGTCTGCGCCGCCCGTATACCCGCCCCGTCCGCCTTGGCAGGGGCTGTGGTGTTTCCGTTCGGGGGCGGGCCGCGACGCCTCGGGAAAATGGCGCGCGGCGGCCCTTGCAGGAGGGGGCGCGCCTCGCGGGAAGCTCGCGGAAATCACCGAGCTTCTGCCGCACTGTGCGAGGCTTTCGGGCAGCCCGCTTGCGCCGAGAATTTACGGCTACGAAAACCACCCGGAACGCCCATCCGGCCCGCGCGCGCTGGAGGCTGTGCTGAAGGCGGCCGAACGCCTCGCCGAAGGCGCAGCAGCCGGGGCCGCAGGCCCGGCTGCCTCTACGCCGCGCGAACAGTCGGCGGGTGCAAAGCCGGATGCTGGCGCGCCGGACGGGGGAAATCGTCATGCAGGAGGGGAGGGGGTCGCGTGAAGCTCAATGTGTCTTTTTGGGGGGGCATGGGCGCTTTGCCACGCTTGTTTTGCAGGCGGCCTGCCGAGCGGGGTTTCGGCTGTAAAAACGGAGCCCTCTCAGCAGGTTCTGGAGAGGCTGGACCCGTCGTCGGCCGACTGGGGGCGCGTGTTTGAAAAGATTCCCGAAAGGGAGCGTGCGGCATTCGCATTCCACATATCCGGCGCCAGTTTCGGGGCCGTCGCAATAAGGGGGGATTCTGCGGAAATCGTGCTGGAGCCGGAGGATCGCGGCGTTGAAAGCTTTCGCGCGGAAATTCCGGCGGGGCTTGCGCGGACTGTTTCGGAGGTCTTTCTTGCCGAGTGCTCCGGCGCCGAAACGGGCGTGCTCGATTTGGGCTTTGACGGCAGGGTCTTTTCCGCGTTTTCAAAAGGCGCGGGGGGATTGTGGAGCGGCGGAAAAGTCTGGAGCCCGTCCGTATCCTCGCCTCGCCTGCTCGCGCTCTCAAAAATAATGCGCGGGCTCGCCTTTTATGCGGAGAATTCTTCCGAATCTGCCGGCTCCAATGCCGACACGAAAGCGGATTGCGCGCGGGTTCTTGCATATGTGGAAAGGCTCGCGCTTGAAATGCGTTCCGGAAAGATTGCAGGCGGCAGGCCGCAGCTTGGAGAACTGATGGATTTGGGGGATTTCCGGGAGCCTTGAGCCCGGGCCGCGCGCCGGCATGGGCCGCCTTGCCCGGGCCTGCAAAGCCCCGCCGGGCGGCTTTGGGAAAACCCCAATTTTGCATGGCGCAGCGCCGGCATGGCGGATTTTTTTGCGCTACGGGGCCCGGCTGCCATGTCTTTTGGCGCATCTGCAAAAAGGCGGGGGCTTTCGTATGCCGTTGCCTGCGGCCTTCCAAAAAAAAGCCGCGCCCCCGTTTTGCGGAAAGCGCGGCGCTTTTAATGCGAAATCCTTACGAGAGGGCTTCCGCGCTCTTTACGAGCGATGCGAAAGAGTCCGCCTTGAGGGCCGCCCCGCCGATGAGGCCGCCGTCGATGTCCTTCTGCTTGAGAAGTTCGTCGGCATTTTCGGGCTTCATGGAACCGCCGTAGAGAATCTGTATCTTCTCCGCAGCCGCTTCGCCGAACATGCCGGCCAGCACCTTGCGGATTTCAGCGTGGACTTCCTGGGCCATTTCGGGGGTGGCCGTCTTGCCGGTGCCGATAGCCCAGACGGGCTCGTAGGCCACGACCACCTTGAGGGCGTCGGCTTCGGAGAGCCCGTCGAGGCCGCCCTTGGTCTGGGACGAGACGACGTCGATGGTCTTGCCGGCTTCGCGCTCTTCGAGCGTTTCGCCCACGCAGAGGATGGGCTTGAGCGACGAGGCCACCGCGGCCTTGACCTTCTTATTAATGAGGCAGTCGCATTCCTTGAAATACTGGCGGCGCTCGCTGTGGCCGAGGATGACGTAGGAGCAGTGGAGCTCGCGGAGCATCGAGGCCGAGATTTCGCCCGTGAAGGCGCCGCTCGCCTCAAAGTACATGTTCTGGGCGCCGAGCTTGACGTTCGAGCCGCCTATGGCCTTTTCGACCGATTCCAGCGACGTGAAGGTGGGGCATACCGCTATGTCCACGGAGCTGACCTTGCCGACTGCCTCGACCACGCCCTTGGCGAGCGCCGCGGCCTCGGAGGAGGTCTTGTTCATTTTCCAGTTTCCCGCGATGAAATATCTGCGTGCCATTATTTTTGTCCTTTCAATTAAGCTTGTTTGAGTCCGCGGCCTATTTGCCGCACGAGCAGGCGCAGCCCTTGTCGGAGAGGGAGACCACTCCGGGCAGCTCCTTGCCTTCGAGGAATTCCAGCGACGCGCCGCCGCCCGTCGAGACGTGGGACATCCTGGGGGCGAGGCCGCTCTTGTTCACCGCCGCGACGGAGTCGCCGCCGCCTATGATGGAGATGCCGCCGTTTTCCTTGACGAGCGCAACCGCCTCGCAGACGCCGAAGGTGCCCCTGCTGAACTTTTCCATTTCAAAGCAGCCCATGGGGCCGTTCCAGACTACGGTCTTTGCGCTCTTTATGGCGTCGGAGTAAAGCTCCACGGTCTTGGGGCCTATGTCGAGGGCCATCCAGCCGTCGGGAATGTCCTGGCCGACAACCTGAGTGGCCGCGTCGGGGTCGAACTTGTCGGCGGCGATATTGTCGACGGGAAGGAGGAAGTTCACGCCGAGCTCCCGGGCCTTTTCCATCATTTCCTTTGCGTAGCCGAGCTGGTTCTCCTCGCAGAGGCTCTTGCCGATGTCGTGGCCCATGGCCTTGAGGAAGGTGTAGGCCATGCCGCCGCCTATGATGAGCGTGTCAACCTTGTTGAGCAGGTTCTTGACGACCGCGAGCTTGTCGGAGACCTTCGCCCCGCCGAGAATCGCCACGAACGGGCGGACGGGCTTTTCGACGGCCGAGCCGAGGTATTCGATTTCCTTTTCCATCAGGAATCCCGCCACGGAGACGGGGATGTACTTGGTGATTACGGCCGTGGAGGCGTGCGCGCGGTGCGCGGTCCCGAAGGCGTCGTTGCAGAACACGTCGCCGTATGAGGCGAGCTTCTTTGCAAGCTCCTTCTGCTTTTCCTTGAGGGCGGCCTTGCGGGCCTTGAAGTCCTCGTCGCTCTCGCCGTCCTTCTGCTTGCACTTGGCCTGCTCTTCGGCGTGGTAGCGGGTGTTTTCGAGCATGAGTATCTCCCCGGGCTTGAGGGCCGCGGCGTCCGCGTCGGCGCCGGCGCAGTCGGGGTTGAACTTCACGGGCTTTTCAAGGAGCTTTGAAAGGTAGTCGGCCACGATTTTCATCGTGGTGTCGGGCGTGATGCCCTTTTCGTCGGGGCGGCCCATGTGGGACATGAGGATGAGGCTGCCGCCCTGCTCGAGAACGTACTTGATTGAGGGGAGGGCGCCGCGTATGCGGGTGTCGTCCTTGATTGCGCCGTCCTTGACGGGAACGTTGAAGTCGACGCGCATTACGACCTTCTTGCCCTTGAGGTCGATGTCGCGCAAAGTTTTCTTGTTCATTGTAAGTCCTTTTTTTTGGGTGAAAAAAAATTTCCTTGAGAATGGCCGCTTTTGGGGCCTTTGCAACAAATTTCTCAAAGTTTTATTTGGACGGACCCGCCCGGCGCGACTGTTTTTTCCGCCGTTTTGCCGGTCTTTCGGGAGGCCACCCTCACCCTCGTGCCGCCGTTTGCCCGGGATAGCTCCACGTCGAAGTCGTCCCCGAACGCGCGTATGCGCGAGAGTTTCGCCCCCGCCCAGCCGCCGGGCAGGCCCGGGCGGATTTCAAAGCTCCGAAACCCGGTGGGGCGGATGCCGAATATGCCTTCGCTCGCTATCCTGCAAAAGAGCGCGCTCTCGGCCGAAAGGTGGCGTTTGTCGCCCTCGGGAAATGCCTCTATGGCGTAGGGGACGTGCCCGCCGAGAAGGCGCTTGGCGGCGTATTCCGCCAGGGCCCTGGCCGCCCCGTCCGCCTTGCCCGCCGCAAATAGGCCGCGCAGGGCGTAGAGGTAGGTCCTGTCCCAGTAGTTGTTGCACGTGCTGGACTGGACGAGCATGCCGTCTTTTGTGAGGAGCCGCGGCGAGAGCAGGGCCTCGGCTGTGCCGTCCGCCCGGTCGAGGATTCCCATGCAAAGCGGTATGGCTATCCAGGAGCGCAGGACGTCGTTTCCCTCGTAGTACCTGTATGTCTTGAACCCTTCGACTTCGGCTTCAAAGTGCCTTTTTATGTTTTTGCGCATCTCAGCCGCCCGCGCGGACAGCTCCCTTGCGGCTTTTGCGTCGCCCAGCTCGCGCTTGAGGTGCGATGCGGAAACCAGCGCGTCGTAGTAGAGCGACGACGTGCACAGGTTGGCGTCCCCGGCCGGGAAGCGCAGCTCCAGCTCGTCGCAGTCCGACCTGACGACGCCGCGTTCGTCGAGGTTTCTGCGGCAGTATTCGAGGCACCAGTCTATGAGCGGCTCCAGCTCCCCGGCCCTGGCGGCGTCGCCGCAGGCGAGCGCAAGCCGCCCGGCCCCGTAGGCTATCATGGCGGCGTCGCCCCTGTCGCCCTTGCCGTTCCAGGTGATTTTCCCCTCGGCGGTTATGGCGGAGGGTATCATTTTGTAGTCGGGGCTCATGTGCCTTGACCAGAGCGCGAACATGTTGAAGGCGGCCTCGAGCGCGTTTTTGTCGCCCAGGAAGGGGAAGAGGGGGCTTGCGTACTCGGCCTGGTCGTTCGCCCAAAAGCCCATGTAGTAGCGCCCGCCGCCCGGGCAGTGCATGAGGCCCGCGCGCGTTTCAAAGACGCTTTCGGCCGCGCGGATTTTCGCGAAGGCGAACATCCTGTCGATGGCGGGGTCCGGGGTTTTTAGCGTCAGGCTCTCGCCGAGGCCGCTTAGAAAAACGCGCCTTTTTGCGATTTCTGCCCGCGCGTCCGCCTCGGGGTCTTCGCCGTCCGGTGAGGCGCAGATTGTCATCTGGAACCTGAGCGTGCCGTTTGGCTCCAGCCTGAAGCCGCCGTGCCCCGAAGTCTTGCAGACGGCCTTGTACCTGCCCGAGTCGCACAGCCCCTCGTTCGGGCGGGCGACTATGCAGATTTCAGGAATTTCGACGTTTGCCGCCGAGTCTCCGACGTTTTTTACCTCTATTGCCTGGCATATCGCGGCCTTGTCCGGCGACGGGGCTATTTCGCGCGAAATTTCCAGCCTGCTTTCCCCGTCGAAGCGCTCCTCTATTCTGAGGACCCCGTCGAAGGTTATCCTTTTGACTTTTGCGCGCACCCTGTTGGGCGTGTCCCTGACCGCCCCGAAGCGCCCCGTGTTTGCGAGCTTCAGCGGGTCTATTGCAAAATCCCTTATGAAAGCCGACTCCATCAGGTTCGGCTTCATGCGAAAGGACGGGAAAACGGCCCTGACGCTCAGCTCGAGCTCCCCGGCGGCGTCTGCGCCGTAGTCGACTATCGCCGACGCCTTCAGGCCGCTCATCTCTATCCTGTCGCGGTGCGCCTTCCCCTTTTCAGGCTCGAAGGCAATCGAGCCTTCGTGCAGCTTCCAAATCTCTCCCTCCCCGAATGCGAGGGCGCCAAACGCCATTGCGGCAAGTGCGATTATTTTTTTCACTGCAAACCCGACTACCCTGTTTTCTCCGGGCAGTCAAACGCAAACCGGCCCCGGCGCCGCATTCCGCGGGGGCCGGGTGCGGACAAAAAAAGGCGGCCCGCAAAACGGGGCCGCCCTTTTTTAAAGCGTTCAGCCTACTTGCTGATGACGCGGGCCATTTCGAGAACCTTGTTCGAATAGCCCCATTCGTTGTCGTACCAGGAGACGACCTTGACGAACGTCGGGTCGAGCTGGATGCCGGCCTTGGCGTCGAAGATGGAGGTCTTCGGGCAGTCGCGGAAGTCGGTGGAGACGACGGCGTCTTCGGTGTAGCCGAGGATGCCCTTGAGCTCGCCTTCGGAAGCTTCCTTCATGGCCTTGCAGATGTCTTCATAGGAGCAGGCCTTTTCGAGTTCGACGGTGAGGTCGACCACGGAGACGTCGGAAGTCGGGACGCGCATGGACATGCCGGTGAGCTTGCCGTTGAGTTCCGGGAGAACCTTGCCGACGGCCTTGGCCGCGCCCGTGGAGGACGGGATGATGTTCTCGAGGATGCCGCGGCCGCCGCGCCAGTCCTTCTTGGAGGGGCCGTCAACGGTCTTCTGGGTTGCGGTGGCGGCGTGCACGGTGGTCATGAGGCCGCGCTTGATGCCGAACTTGTCGTTGAGAATCTTGGAGATCGGGGCGAGGCAGTTCGTGGTGCAGGAAGCGTTGGAGATTATCTTCTGGCCGGCGTAGGTCTTGTCGTTTACGCCGTAGACGAACATCGGGGTGGCGTCCTTGGAGGGGGCGGACATGATGACCTTCTTGGCGCCCGCCTTGAGGTGCGCGGAAGCGAGCTCTTCGGTGAGGAAGAAGCCGGTGGATTCGACGACGACGTCGGCGTCAACTTCGTCCCACTTGAGGTTGGCGGGATCCTTCTCGGCGGTGAGGCGGATCTTGTTGCCGTTTACAACCATGTAGCTGCCTTCGACCTTCACGTCGCCCTGGAAGCGGCCGTGGACCGAGTCATACTTGAGCATGTACGCGAGATATTCGGGATCGAGAAGGTCGTTGATGCCGACGATCTGGATGTCGTTTGCGAAGTTTTCAACCGCGGCGCGGAAGACCATGCGGCCGATGCGGCCGAAACCGTTGATACCTACTTTAACCATTGTATTTCCTTTTTATGGATTGTTTGAAAATAATAAGAGCCCGATACTGCGCCGCAAATGGCGCCTGTCAAGACACTTTTTGCGCAAATTCCGCGCCCCGCGGGCCGTTTGGGCAAAAAAATGCGCGCCCTCCGGCTGGGGCGCGCCCGTGTGCGGCCGGTTCGCGGCCGGGGGTCAGCGCGGCCCGCGCTCGACTTTCACTATCCTGCTGGAGGCCCCCTCCTTTGCGGGATTGCCGAATATGTACACGACGCAGCGCCTGCCGCCGCTGAAGGAAAAGTCGGTTGAGAGGGTCATCCTGGGCTTCGGGCCGGAGAGGTCGAACGTCTTGAAGTCGACCGCCGCGCCGTTTTTCGCGCCGCTTATTTCGCGGGTGTAGGATTCAAACGGCTTGAGTTTCACCGCAGCCTTGTCTATCCCGAAGCCCATCGTATAGGGCGAGAGGTTCACCACGCTGAACGAGGAGAGGGGCATTTTTGCGATTGATATGTCCACGATGTTCCCGGCGTAGGTGCCGTCGTCGCGCCTGAAAACGCCCACGACCATGTCGATGAGGCCCTTTGTGGGGATTGTCAAAACGGGGGTGAAAAACACGCGCTCCCCGTCCTTTTTGCGGGTGTAAAAGGTGAGGTTGTCGTTTCTCGGGGCCGCGTAGGTGTCCGGCATGTAGCGGTCCGTGCCGATTTCTATCGGGGCGAAAAACGACCCGACACGGACGAAGAGAGTGTGCGTCTTCCCGTCCATTGCAAGCAGCCTGAAGGCCGGTTCGGAGTCGGCGGGCCTCTCGAACTCGAAGTCCTCGGGGGCGTCCTGGCCCATTATCGGCTCCGATTGGGCCAAAAGGAAGTGCGCGGGGAGCAGGAAAAGCGTCAATATGGCTGCAAACAGTCGCATTTTAATGGAAACTTTCGTTATGGGATGGGTTGCTTGTAAAGTTTGGATAATAATGCCGATATGATATGGCCCCAAAAGGGAGGAAATCAATCTAAAATTTGCTTTTTTCGATTGCATCGAAGTTTTTTTTCATCTATTGGAAAAGGCTGAATTAAGAAAAACTTTGTATTTTACCCCGACCCCCCAATGCCATCAAATATTCCAATGAACAAAGGAAGTGCAATGAAAACCCGCAACCGCAAGGCTTTCGCCCTGGTCCTGGCGATAGGCGCAATGGCGTTCATGGTGCTGCTTACGCTGACGCTTTCGTCTATCATATCGGCAAAGCTGCGCGTTATAAACGCGCAAAAGCAGGCCCGCGAGGCTCGTTCCAACGCCATTTTGGGCATGAGCGTCGCCATTTCCGAACTTCAGCGCACGCTCGGGCGCGACAATGCCGTGAGCTTCCAGGCTTCGGTCTTTGACGAGGACCCCAAGACCGTCAAAATTGACGGCGTGAAGGTTCCCTACGCCCTCGGCACCATAAAAATTGAAAAGGACAACTCTTCCCTGGAGCCCCTCGACCTCTACGAGGAGCAGGTGGGCATCGTCGACGCCATCAAAAACGGCGGTGACGACCCGTCCGTCACGTGGCTCATATCTTCCGAGAAGAGGCTCCGCAACCCGATATTCGAGCAGATGAGCGAGATGAGCGGCGAAACCGTGAAGCTCGCAGAATACAAGGAGCTCGTGGACTACCCCGTAGAATTTGGCGGGCGCGTGAGCGCGATAGACAAGGCAGATACCGTGGAGGTCCGCGCCGGCAAGGTGCCCTTGGCGGCCGCATCCACCGGCAAGGGCGAGGGCGCTTACGCCTACTGGATTTCCGACGAGAGCCTCAAGGCCAAGGTGAGCCTCATCCGCCCCGACAAATATCTCGAAGAGGAAACCGGGGATGCGGCCAGCATCGAGGCTCCGGCCGACTCGCGCACTCCGCAGATTGTGAACCTGAGCTTTGTTGACGAGCTGGCGGACCTGCACCTGAACCCGTTCGTGGATGGCTACAACGAAATCGCCGCAAAGAACATGGCGAAGGCCACTGTCCTGGGCGAGGTGGCCCTCGTGGACAACTCCCTCACCCAGTGGGCCAAGGACAACTTGAACGACTATACCGCCTCGTCCGTGGGCATCCCCGTGGACGTCACGCAGGGCAGACTCAAGGAGGACCTCACCGCATACCTCTCCTACAAGGTTGGGCTGAAGGACGAGGATCCAATCATACGCGGCAGCAGCGCCGACGAGGACTACACCGGCGTCAATTTCGGCATTCGGGACTGGGAGACGCACCTGCCCCGCTTCGGCCAGCTGAGGGACTTCTACGAGTTTGGGGCGCAGGACAAGCTGAACTTTGAGAACGAGTTCCCCGTTTCTCCCGCCCAGTTCCAGAAGGGTTCCGGCGAGATAAAGCACGGCCTCTATCCCATAATACAGGGCGTGCAGTGGGTCATGCTGCCCGCATACAGGAATGTCGGCTCTTCGACCGGGCCGAACACGCAAAGCTCGCTTGAAACCAAATTGCAGGACCTTTTCAAAAATCCCAAGAACGCCAAAGTCCAGGTGGAGGTCGTGCTTTTGATGTGGCCCAAAATAAGGATATGGAATCCCAACAACGTCACTTTGGAAAAGACCGACTATATTTTCCGCCTGTACATGCCCTTCAGGTTTGCGGCTTCCACGCTCAGCGAGAACGACGTTGGTAACGGTAATCCTGATCCGATTTCCTTCGGTTTTGTCGACTGGCGCGCCTACGAGGAAAAGGACATAAGAAGGCCCTCCCTCACTGCCGGAAGGGGGTATTCAACTCTTTTTGAGAGGACGAAAAATCTCCCCGCCGACGCCCAGGTGAAATATGAGAAGGGGTATTTCGACGAGTTCATAAAGGACAAGGCGGGGAGAAACAATCCTGTGCCCGTCATGAATTTCCGCGTAAATTCGCTCTCGATGCGCCCCGGCGAAATGCTTGAGCTAATCGCCAAGGATCCGGGCAACGGGGAAAATATTTATAAGGATGTCGAGCTGTGGTCGGGCCAGACGCTTTCAAATAACGACAATCTTCTCCAGCCGGACACCCTCGCAGTCGAGGGCGGATCGTCCGACAAGAACGTCCAGGTTCAGCCCGGCAGGTACTTTGTCGTGCGGACGGGGCTTTATTTGGAGTCTTCGCGCCTTGTCGAAATGACTAACAGCAATCTGAGCGAAAACGGAAATTCCGAAGTGTTAGAGGTAAGCCCCCTCAAAGATCCTGACAAGCAGGTGCTGATAGAAAATTGGCAGCCCCAATCCGACGGCACTTTTACTGCGGAAGACCCGACCAATTCCAAAAATACTTTTTACGTCTATCCCGAGTCGCTCGTACTCACAAAACTGAGGGGTACTAATGCCGTCAATTTGGAGAATCCCCTGGAGCCCCTGCTTCGCTTCAGCAGCAGCAGCAGCCTGAGCCACTCCCAGGACGGGCAGAGTTACTATCAGCCGGGATGGAGCATCCAGAGGGTGCGAGCCAACAAGAGCGGCGGCCCCGTGTACTATGACCGCATCGGAAACGAAATACTCAAGGTAAATAACGGTTCCATGGAGCGCCTGGCCGTTTTGGATTTGAACGAGTTTAACAGTACGACGAGCCTCACTCCGGATAATGAAAAACGGCGCGACGACGTTCACCACTACTACCGCCAGGCCAAGGGAAACCTGTTCAATGTCTGGGAGGCGCAGTATCCCACGCAAGGCAGCAGTTTCAACTTCCCAACCAGACTGGCTGTGCTGCCATACGAGGGTTATGTCCGCGACTGTGACATGGGCACGCAGGATCTTACAAAGAATGTGAGGTCTGTATTCATGCTCAACTCCAAGCTGCGAATGGGCGTTGACTCCATCTTGAAAAATACCTTCCCATTGTCATACGGCTACCGCTATCCGGATATTTACGACTTTGAATACAGGATATTCAACGTCACCAACATCCGTCAGAACATGACAAGGAGCTCCTCCATCACGGAAGACCCGATAAGGCGCAACTCGTCCAATTATTCCGTCGCCTTCAAGTGGGCGGGTATACTTCCCATCAACTACACGAACTTCTTCGGCGGAGTTCCTTCGGCGGTTAGCGATGCCACCAATTACACTTACAGGCTCGGAAAACTTCCGAACTACGAAAACATGAAGCTTTCGAGCGACGAGCTCATGATCAAGTACCAGGGGGCCCCCTCGGACGGCTATTCGAACCGCTTCGGCGCCCTTTCGTTCCTTTCCGGCGAGAGGACTTACGACTACAATTACATGATATCCGCGCCCTTCGACATTCCGAGGACGAAGTTTGACATCATGTCGCTCGGCTTTTTCAGCCACGCGAACCTGTCGCCGCTGCACTGGCAGCCGTCCAACGCATTCGCGGAGTCTTTCGCGTCCCCGTTCCTGGACAGGACGGAAGTCTTCAGCCAGACCTCCGATGACGAGTATAACAGTCCGCTCCTCTACCAGAATGAGCTTATCGACATATCTTACATGCTCAACGCCTCAATGTGGGACCGCTTCTTCTTGAGCACGCTCTCAAAGGGGGTGACCGCCGATTTCGTGGCCGGAATGCGCCTGCCCAACACGAGGCTATTTTTGACCTCCACCCCGGAGGACAAGTCCGAGCTGCAGGGGTCGGAAGACTCGTTTAAAAGGGCCGCAAGGTACATTGCAATCGACGGCCCGTTCAACGTCAATTCCGCCTCCTACGAAGCTTGGAGGGCGGTGCTGGGCGGCATGCTCGGCACCAAGAAGCAGGCGCTCGTAGGAAAGATGGTAAACAGCGAAACGCAGCGCTATGACGACCCCGACAACTTCTTCATGCCAAACCCGGGCGACATGAACCCCCTCGTCGCGCCCGACAAGAGGGCGAGCGACGGCGGCCGCGGCGAATACATAACGTATATAGATACGAGCGTCGGCAGAATGATAAGCGAATCCGAAATCGACCAGCTCGCCCGCGAAGTAGTGCAGGAGGTGAAGCGCCGCGCGCCGTTCTTCAGCCTGGCCGATTTTGTAAACCGGCGCCTTGCCGACTATGAGAGCGGCGATGACGAGGACTCCCTCAGCATACGCTTCCAGGGTATCATGGGGACGCTTTCTGCGGCAATCCAGCGCGCAGTCTGGGAAGAGGCCCGCCCGCACACGTTCTTCAACGACGACTACATGGACAGGTATGTTGACCGCAAGGCCAATATTGGCGGCACGGCCGGCCAGATTAACTCCTTCGTAAAGCTCGCAAACAACATTTCGGCCTACGACAAGGGCGAGGTTCGAAACAACATGGTTGACTTGGGCGAGCAGGTCAGAAAGAACGAGCAGGAGTACCTTGAGCATGCAATCACGGTGCCGCGCGTCTCGAAGAAGACTTCAAACCGCGCCAAGCACATCCCCGGCATGTTGAGCCAGGCGGATCTGCTTTCCATGCTCGGCCCCACAATCACGGTGCGCGGCGACACCTTTGTGGTGAGGGCATACGGCGAGAGTAAGAACCCCTTCACCCAGGGTGTGGCGAAGGCGTACTGCGAGGCCGTTGTGCAGCGCGTGGCCGAGCCTGTCGACCCGATGGACGAGTACGAGGCTCCGCTGTCGGAATTCGGCAGAAAGTTCAAGGTGGTTTCGTTCAAGTGGCTGACGCCTTCCGAGCTTTAAGTTTCATTTGGGCGGCGGGTTTTCCCGCCGCCTTTTTTTTGCGCAAATTTGCCCTCAGATAAAACGGGTTTCCGGATTTGCCCGCAACCTCGTTGCGCGCGGCTAGTCCGTGGGCGTTTGCCGGTTCCCCCGCGTCCGCTCACTCCAGGATAGGCGTTTGCCTGGTATTGAAAAGGAAACGGGAAGCGGATTTGGAAATGGAATTCGCTTGTGATAAATAAGAGCTTATAAAAAACACAATACGCTTAATTTCCCTGCGGAATTTTAGATAACATCCTCGGAAGTACGACTTCCGCTCCCGGAGGCTTTCCCCGCTTCGCCGCAAAGGCCGCCAAAGAAAAATTTGAGCGCGAGGCCGAAAAACGCCCCGCGTTTCCGCTCAATCCAGAACAATGGAGCCGGGCAGGCAATTCTGCCCGCGCTCTCTTTTTGTTAACATATCTGACATCCAAATAAGGGCCATTTCATGCAATCCACGCCAAATATAGAGCGCATTGCAAACGCCGCACCAAAGGAGATTCAGGAGGGCGCAAATCCGCAAAAAAACTTTCCGCGCTTTCCGGGCGCCCGTCTCTTGGGGCAAGGGGGGAGAGTCCCCATGCCTAAAGTCGATATTTACTTTGCAAAGGCGGCATTGCAGCACCCGCCCGCCTCTTTTGAGGACGTTTAAAAAGCGACGTTCGACTTCCATGCGGAATTGAAAAAGCAGGAAGCCCTAAAAAAGCCATGCACACATGCGAAAAAGAAATTTCTTTTTGCTGCATACTCCCTGCGGGATATAATCGTTTAGGGAAAAAAGAGGGCCTGGCATGAATTAGAAAGCGGATTTCGGAATGGGGTTGGCTCATCAAATGAAAAGGGACTTGTATCGATAGGGGAATGAAAATCTGGTTTTTATGGAGAAGCTTATCCGGGGGGCGCGGCCGTTTCATTTGGTAAGAATTATCCGTTTTTTCCATTTGTTCGGGATAGACAATCAGGCGGGGGCATGGAAAATTCTGCCTCGCCCGCAGGCGGTGCCGCCAAGTTTTGCGCTCCGTTTTTGCCAATCCCATCCATGCCTGTTTCGCATCCCAGCGGGCGAGATTTGCCGCAATGGCGGCGGGAAGCGCGGGGGGACCTTCGGGGAGGAGAAGGGAATGCAGGAAATGGCCCCGCCGGCGTTTTTGGGGGGGGCGTGCGCAAAAAAAAGACGCCCTGAAGGGCGTCTCAATTATTTGCGTGTGCAAATTGTATAAGACTGCAAGCGACTGCGGGCAAAATTTTTGCCGCCCGCCGTACAGGGGCCGCCTGCTAAAAGCGGGCGCGCCTTAAACTATCCGGCTTCCGCGCCGCTTTGCGCAGACTGCATCATTGCGCGGCTGGGCACCGGGCGGGCCTATTGCATGCCCGCTTTGCGGCTGGGCACGCCCGCGCCTTTGCAGGGCATTCTGCCGCCGCCGCAGGGCACTCCCGGACATTTGCAACGGGGCACGCCTGCGCCCTCGCGGGGCAGCCTTGGGCGTTTGCGACCGGGCATGCAGTTTGGGCCTGGCACGCCTGCGCCTGAACCGGGCAATTTTTAACCTGCGGGCAGGCTGCCGACGCTATCGGGCATGCCGCAAAGCCTATTGAGGCGGCTGCGAAAACCGCTATGGCTGCTATCGTCTTTTTCATAAGGGAATCCTTTCTTTTATAACTCTTGCAAAGTTTCGGGGCCGCTGCCCTGAAAAACTCCGCATGCGGTAAAGCTTTGCGCTGGCGTAAACGGGGGCCTCTAACTCCCCCTCCGTCGCCGTCGCAAAAACGCGGCAAAACCTGACGCGTGCACGTTTTTGACGTTCGCGCTCCCGCTTCGCATAGTTTCGTAAAAAACGCCGCCGTTTTAAGCTTCCGCCAGAATTGCCGGCGCGTTTTGCTGGGCGGAATGCAAAATGGGCGTGCTTAAGACATGCGCATCCGCAAAATCCGCGCGCCGCAGGCCGCCGCTTTGCGCGCTAGTTATCTGCGTTTTTCTTAGCCTCGGCCTTCCTCTTTTCCGCCTCCCTTTTGGCGCGTTCTGCGGCTATGATGTTTCTGTCCGCGTCGGACTTTGCGTTTATCGCCGCCTGACGGGCGGCGTTGCCGCGCTCGCGCATGAGCTTGTCATGATACGCTTTCTTGGCGGCGGCCCTGCGCGCGGCGGCTTCGGCCCGCTTCGCAGCTATCGCCTTTTGCGCTGCGGCCTGGTCGTCCTGCGCCGATGCGGAGGCGGGGCATCCCATTGCGATGCATGCGCCCAAAGCTATGATGGTTGTGAGTCTTTTCATTTCTGTTTTGATGATTTTTTTGATTTTGTCTGTTTTGCGCCGCGCGCCGCGGTTTTTTTCGCGGATTTCTTCGCAGGGGCTTTTGCGCCTTTTTTGGCGGGCTGGGGGGCCTCGCTCCGGCATTCGCACTGGTCGTCCGCCCCGCTGCACCTGTACCCCAGGCTTTCAAAATACGATTTGTGGGCCCGGGCCACATCCACGTACTTGAGGGCCCAGTTTTTTATTTGCGAGCGGGCCTTTTCGTCCATGCTCTTCACTATCCTGCCGGGCACCCCCATGACGACGGAGCCGTCCGGCACGACCGTGCCCTTGGTGACCAGCGCGCGCGCGCCGATGACGCAGTTTTTGCCGATTTTTGCGCCGTCGAGAACGGTGGCGCCCATGCCGACAAGGGTCTCGTCGCCGATTTCGCAGGCGTGGAGTATCGCGCCGTGGCCGACCGTCACGCGGTCGCCGACCTTGACGCCGAAGTCGTCGGCAAGATGGACGATTGTGCCGTCCTGGATGTTTGAAGCCTCTCCGATTTCTATGGAATTTATGTCGGCCCTGAGCACCACCCCGGGCCACACGCTCGCGTCCCTGCCGATTTTGACGTCTCCCATCACCACTGCGTGGGGGCTGACGTAAGCCTCGGGATGCACCTGCGGGGCCGCCTTGAAATATTTCTCCAGTCTTTCCAGGGTTGTCATTTTCATAAAACCGATATTGCAAAATGCCTGCAAATGGCGTCTTTTGTCAAATGGAATCGCCGCGCCGCCCGCGTGTCAAGCAGATAGGGGGTAGGTTTTCAGCTTTTTGGGGGGGGGTTCGATTTTCCTTGCGCTCTGCGTAAAACCGAATATCGTTTCACCAAATTCCGAGTTGTGCGGCTTGTGCCGCGCGGAGAATCTCAAACGTTTCAGCCCCAATACACCAATCATGAACACAAAATCCCTCAAAGGAATATGCGCCGCCATTCCCGCCCTCTGCGCGGGCGCCGCATTCGCCGCTTCCGACAACACCATATCGGTGACGGAGGCAAACCGGGATATAGACTGGGCGACCACCACCCTGTGGTCCCTCGGCGTCCCGCCGACCGCCTCGCAGTCGGCCAACATAACCAATGCCGGCGGTGTTGACGCGTGGCTTTTCGTAAAGGACGGGACGGCCGCCGAGGCTAGCTCCTTCGGCGTGGACGGCTCTTCAAAGCTTTTCATCCAGTCCGGAGGCTCGCTCGACCTGGGCGCGGGCCAGATGTATGTCGCAGACGGCGGCGCCCTGGATGTCGCCGGAAAGCTTGTCGCCGGGAGGCTCGCGCTAAACGGCGGGGCGTTTTCCGCAACGGGTGCGGAGATGTCGCTCGCATCCATAGCCATGAAGGCGAACAACTCCTTCACCGTGGAGGATTCCACTGTGACGGTTACCGGGGGCAATTTCATAACAAGCGGCGGCGGCTCTGCGGCGGACACGCAGACGATGACCTACAAAAACTCCGTCTTGAATACCGCTGTCGGCGGGGGCTCCCTGACGCCCACCTTCCTCTTTTGGAACGGCTCCAACAGCGGCGTGCTCAATTTTGACGGCTCGTCCGTCAACCTGGCGACGCTGACCGACGCCGAAACCCTGTCCGCCAAGAGGATAGACACAACCAGAGAACATTCCACCCTTCAGATAGGATGGGACGACCGCGAGACGCAGAATTTCCAGCTCAACATAACAAACGGTTCCGACGTCCGTGTGGGCAACATCATAATGAACACGGCCGGCTGGAAAAAGACAGCCTCAGGAAGCTATGAGATAAACGTCGAAGGCACCGCCGAAAAGAAGTCGTACCTTTGGGCCAACAAGCTTGCGATGGGCCTTTCCGGGGCCGAGGCAGCAGACCCGGCAAACCCCTTCTCCGTATCGCTTAATATCGGGGACAACGCCGAAGTCCGCTTTTCAAACAACGTCGAGATAGGCCAGAACGAGGGCTACTCCGGCTCCAATTCGATAAACCTCACGGGCTCGAATTCCGCAATGTATTTCTACGGCGGCGACACGCACGTCAGCGGCTACGGCTCGACGGCCCACGCCGGCTCAAGCACCATATACGCGCGCGGCGAAAGCGCCTCCGACAAGGTGCGGTACATTCAGGACGCCAGCCTGAAAATCCACCAGTCCTCCCAGGCGGACGCGACGACCGTAGCCTCCGTAATCCTCGACGGCAACGTGTATTTTGCCAGGGACAACAACAACCGCGTGGGCCTCGACCTTGGCGCCCAGCGCGCCGACTATTACAAGGGCGGCACGGCGCAGTTCATCATCAGAAATTCCGGCAACGAAGCCTATTTCTGGACCGTTAACATCGGGCGCACCGACACGACCGGGGGGACTTCCTCCTTCATCGTGGAAGGCGGCGGTTCGAAAATCGAGATGCAAAATCTCAGCCTTCAGGGCGGTGTGGGAACCTCGGCTTCCAACATTGTAGGGGGCGAAATCCGCTTCAATTTCACGGAAAACGACGGCGGAATTTCCGCGATAAACATAAACGGCTCGATAAACGCCTTCTCGGGCGTGCTGACGCTCGACTTTTCCGCCCTCAGCGATTTCAGCGCATTTGGCGACGACCCGAAGATAGCGTCGTTTATGATTTTTAGCTCTGCAAACAGCCTCCAGTCCTACATCGAGGCCGCCGTTGAGGGGGACCGCGTAAAATATGTGTTTAAGGACGGCGTTTCCGGCGAAGTCGGCTTCAGGTACGAGAATGTCGACGGCAAGAACGAGGTATGGGCCGACGTGGAACTGACGTCGGTGCCCGAGCCCGGGATTATGGGTGCGTTTTTTGGTCTTGCCGCCATGCTTCTCATACTGTCCCGCCGGCGTGCGTAGGAGTTTAAAGGCATTTTAAAAGCCGCCCCGGAAGCTCATCCGGGGCGTTTTTTTGGGGGGGTCTGGCGCAGATGAGAAAACGGGGAGCGGATTCTTAATGGGATAGGAAAAATCCCGCTTGAGCTGCTGCGAAAGAGCGCCCGCGCTTCCGCTTCCTTGGGGGTGTTCCAATATATGCCGGCTCTTTTTAGCTTTGGATTTTTCATAATGCTTGAAAGAGTCTGAAAGGGCGGGTTTTATAATTGGAATAAGATGCCGTTTTTTAAAAAGATGCCCGATATGTCAAAAGTCCTGAAAGGCTCCCTTTGCAGGTTTTTGGGGATATTGACGCTTGGCGTTTTCGGCGGGATGGGCGGATATTGGCGTCCGGATGGGAGGATAAGCCGCCTTGAGTTTTGGCGAGACTACTTTCTGCCGGGCCTCTTTCTTGCGATGCTGGGGGCCCTTGCATACAGGCTGATGTATTCATTCGGAGCGCTTGACCCGTTTTCCTTCTGGGTTCGCCGCGCCCTTTTTGCGCTGCTTGTTTCCCCCGGAGGTTATTTTTTTGCATTGGGCGAGATAAAGCGCTTTCGCGCGATGCGTCTCTGGCCCGGCATTGCGCTTTTAAATTTCTATCCGGTTTACGGCCCTGCGCTTACGACCCTGGTCGTCGGAGTATTCCGCGGGAGGCGCCGCAGATAGCGGTATGCCCTCCTGCAAAATCCGAAGCTAACCCCCGCATTTGAACCACTGCCGGTGTTTTTAGTTTCCTTAAAGAAAATCCCGCTTCCATTTCGCAGTTTTTTCCTGCCTTGCCGGATTGCCCCCGGGCGGCCGCGCTTCACCCCGGACTTCCGAGCATCCGCCTGCCGTCTTTCCCGCCCCGCACGGGGACTGCGCTATGCATAAAAATCGCAAGAAATATGGCTTGGCAACGGGACGCACTGTTATAGTATCCCGATAATTTATGAAAGAGGCGCTCTGGGCAATATCCGAGGAACTCAAGCGGCTCCGCGCCGAGGGCGGGGACGCGCTCCCCGTTGACGACGAGTCGCTTGAAGCCCTTGCGCGTTTTGCCAGGAGTTTCTCGGGCGACGCGGCCCCCGAGACCCCGAGCGAGGTGAAGTTTGCGGAGAGTTTTGAATTCAACCCGGAAAAGATTGCGGAGCGGGAGCCTTCCGCCCCGCGCAAAATTACGATTATGACGCCAAAAGGAGAGTTTGAAATAGCGCCGATTCCGCCCCCGAAGCCCTTCGCCCTTCCGGAGGGGGGCAAACAGGAAAAGTGGGAGGCTCTGCGCGCCATCGTGCTGGGCGACGAGACGTGCAACGCCCATCTCAAGCCGGGCAAAAAGGTCGTCTTTGGTGTGGGGAACCTCGATGCCGACATCTTTTTCTGCGGCGAGGCTCCGGGCGCTGACGAAGAAATACAGGGCGAACCGTTTGTGGGGAAGGCCGGGCAGCTTCTGACAAAAATTGTGGCGGCCATGGGCCTTTCGCGCGACAGGGTTTACATCGGAAACATAATGAACTGGAGGCCGGAGCTTCCGACGCGCACAGGCAACCGCCCGCCGACTCAGGAGGAAATGGCCTACTGCCTGCCGTACCTCAAGGCCCAGATTGAAATCGTCCGCCCGAAAGTGGTGGTGGCTCTCGGAATGACCGCCGTCCAGGGGCTTCTGGGCTTCGACCCGACCCGCCGAATGGGGGCCATGCGCGGCAAATGGCATCGCTTTGAAGATTGCGACATGATGATAACCTACCATCCCTCCTTCCTCCTACAGTACGCAAACGCCGAGAAGAAACGGCTGGTGTGGGAGGACATGCTCGCTGTAATGGAGCGCGTGGGTCTTCCCATATCCGAAAAGCAGCGGGGGTATTTCAGGCCCAAAGAGGGCGCGTGAGCCTTTCGCGCGTTCCTTCCTTGCGGATTATTCTTCTCCGGCCGGGGATTTGCGCGCGAAAGTTTCGTGGGGCGTTCCCGAATCCCGGAATGGGGAGGGCAAGCCGCAGTGCGCGCGCGGCGGGTTTTGTCTTGTGCCGGCGGGCGGAGACGTTGGCCGGAATGGGCATGCGCCCCGCTTTTTCCGTAGCTACCGCACCTGATGCTCCGGGGCGGATTTGATGCTTTGGGGAGTGTGAAATCGGCCTGCGAAACGGGCGGCTTTTTCCGCGCTTCTTTTTTCTGTGCGCAATGGGTATGCAGGGAATGCAACATGTTTGAAATCCGGAACTTTTGGCAATTTTATGCCTTGACTGCGGGCGTTTGCGGGGATTAAGTTTGGAATGTTCCGCAAAGTATTTGCGTGAGCATACAAACCAATACGCACTATGAAAATCCGGAATATCGAAAAATTCTCCGCAAGCGTTGCCGTAATGTCGCTTGCCTGCGCCTCGTTTGCCGCAAGCTACAATTTCAACTTTTCCTCGTCCACGGGCGGGGAGGCGGTCGATTTTTGGACTGCCGTTTCAAATTCCGGCGAATACGGTTCATTTAGCATGAATAACCCGTATTCGGTCTATTGCGATAACGGCACGGTCAACGCCGGGGGCAACGATGTAAACCTGATTCTATCGGGCAAGGGGTTTTCCGAAGGCTATCCGTTGAGGGTCCCGGGCGGGGCGGTAAATTTGAGCCTGAACGGCGCAAACCTCGCGGTGGTCGGGGAGGGGGCTTCGCTTGTCTTGGGCGCGCCAGGCTCCACCGAGGGCGGGCTGGGGTACCTGTCCCTGGCCGGCGGTTCTGCGCTGGAGGTCGCAGACGGCGCCGTCTCCAGAAGCGAGCAGCTTCTCATGAACGGCGGCTCGGCCTCGTCGCTTTCTATTTCAGGAAAATCGACTTTTTACAACCGGAACACGAAAATCGGCTCCGCATCCTCTGTCGGTGAAAACCGCGTGACGATTTCCGGCTCCGGAAACGATGTGACTTTCAGGAACATGAATTTCATTGGCGGCGACGGGACTTCGGCGGCCTCGCCGTCCGGCGGAATCCTTGAATTTGTGGCGGACGCATCCGGAATAAGCACGGTTTCGCACATAAGCGCCATACAGGCTTTCAGCGGGGTTGTCGTCGCCGATTTTTCCGCGCTTGAGTGGGATGCGGCGTGGGGGAGCGAACGCACTTTTGTTCTGATTTCATCCACTGGCTCCGGGAACCTGTTTAAAACGTGGTGCGACAGTCAGGATTCTCTCGGCAGCATAATAGGGGCTTCGGGGTCGTTTTCCTCCGACGGCTCCAGCCTGAGCGTCACCATCTCCCAAGTGCCGGAACCCGCGTCTATTGCGGCGGCATTCGCTCTCCTCGCCGCCATGTGCGCCCTTTCTGCCAGGCGCCGCTGAGGAGGGGGGCGCGCTCCCGAAATTTTGAAGTAAAGTTTCGGACACTTCGCGCTTTACAGGGTTGTGCTTTTTTGACCATAATGTTGCATTGAATTTACCTGCAAACGCCAAGAACACAAACAGCCCAATAATATGGAAAAATTCTGCTCCAAATGCGGAAGCGAAATATCGCCCGCCGACAAGTTTTGCTCAAAGTGCGGCGCTCCGGTCGCGGATGCTCCGGCGGAATCCGCCGGGGACGGGGAAAATTTGGAAACCTACTATTCTCCGGCATCTTTCGGGGGCGGCAAATCCGGGAGGAGCGGGCTTCATGATGGGGGCGGGGCGCGCCGCGCGTCGGGCGTCCATTCCCACGGGCACCGGCGCCATGCGGCTGAAGGCGGCGGGGGAAACTCTGGCCGGGGCGGGCATATAAACAAGTTCAACCCGCATTCGGCCGGCCGCCACGGCGGTTCGGAGGCGCCCCGGCGCAGGCAGCAGCGCGAAAGCGTCTCCATATGGTCGTGGCACGGCAGGATAAGCGGCCTTACCTTAATCCTTTGGAACCTGCTGTTTTTTGCGCTTTCGGTGCCAATCTGGATTGCTTACGGACTTTTTGTCCTGAAGGCCATGAATTCCGAGCCTGAATCATTTGTTGAATCATTTGCTCCCGTAATGACTTTTAGCGCCATTTTGGTGCCGGTAGCACTGGTATTTTCGTGGCTTGGAATGATGCTTATTGTAAAGCGTTTTCACGATTTCGACGTCAACGGGTGGATAGCTTTTCTATGCATGGTCATTGCGGGGTTTATAATTAACGGGATGCAGACTCTGGCCGGGATGATTCTTAAATTTGACGAGGGCAATCTGGCCGGAGTCATTGTGGGGGTCGTCTTATCGTTTGTCCTCAACGGCCTGGTTTTGGTTGTGGTTGCCTGCATCCCCGGGACAAAGGGTTTCAACCAGTACGGGTACGGCCCTATGAGGCTGAAGGTGTTCTAGCCGCGCCGCATTTTAGCCGTCCGGGCTTTGAGGTGCGCGTTTGCCTGTGGCAGCAGTTTTGTTTTGAAGTTTTCAGACGGGGCCTTCCTTCGGGGGGCTGTCTGAGAAGTTTCCGCGATTTTTGCCAGAACATTGCGCCCGGTGAAGGAATGAGGCATGGGCCGGCGTGGAGATAATGCCGGTGCCCGAGCCCGGGGGTGTGGGTTTATTTTTTTGTTTTGCCGCCATGCTTTTCATATTGGTCTGTATGTCGGGAGTGGGAGTTTAAAGGAGTTTTAAAAGTCGCCTCCCCGGTGCTTATTTTTTTGCATTGGGTGGGATAAATCGCTTTCGCGCGATTGGTATCTTGTCCGGCATTGCGCTTTGAATTTCTGCCCGGTTTACGGCTATGCGATTACGGCCCTGGCCGCCGGCGCATTCGGCGGGAAGAGCCGCAGATAGCGGTATGCCCTCCTGCAAAATCCTAAGCCAACTCCCGCATTTGAACTCCCTGCCTGTAATTTCACTTTTTTAAGAAAATCCCGCTTTTCTTTCGCGCTTCGTTCCCGCCTTTCCGGATTGCCCCCGCGCGGCCGCGCCTCAAACCGGACTTCCACGCATCCGCGGGCCGACTCCCTCCCCGCACGGGGACTGCGCCATGCATAAAAATCGCGCGCCGCAAAATTGCGGCGCGCGTGAATGCGTCGATACGCGGGCTCAGGCTATTTGCCGAAGTCGGAAAGGCTGCCCTTGTCGGTCGAAAACGGGCGAAGCGGCAGGCCGTGGCGGCTTTCCACAGAAAGGAGCGGCCACGAAGCCCACCCGTAGCGCACGGCTTCGGGCTTTGAGATTTCCGGATTGGACACGATGATTTTGTCGCCCTTTATCTCTGCGTCCGCCCACTTCCACTGTTTTGAGCCGTCTCCGCGTATGGCAAATCCGGTGAGCTTTTCTTCGGAGCCGGCCATCGGGCGTAGGCCCTCGGGATTGTCTATTTCAATTACGATTTTTGAGCCGTCTTTTTTGTAGCCCTTGTAGGAGGGGGATTTCGCCGCCTTTGCGCTGCCTTTGCCGTAAACTTCGGCGAGGGCCAGGTTGGCCAGGCGCGTGGAAATCATGTCCTTGCGCGGCGGGTGTATGTCGCCCTGGTTGCCGGGCGAGCCGCCGGAATCGGCGGATGTGGCGACCCCCGTTTTGGGGAGCGTCAGCACTTCCGCCTGCGCCTCGCGTATGGAGCCCCACCTGTCCCTGTTTTCCACAGGCTGGGTCTGGGTCTGGGTGAATGCGGCCAGTTCGACGTAGTAGAACGGGAAGTCGCGCTTGAAATGTTTGCGCCATGAGGTTACCATCAGCTTTATGAGGTCGCCGTATTCGTGCGGCTGGCCCGCGTTGGATTCCCCCTGGTACCATAGCGCGCCGCGCGGGGAAAGCGGGGCGATGCCCGAAATCATGGCGTTATACATGCAGCTCGGCGAGCGGTTGTCGGAGAGCACGTCCTGCGGCTGGCGCGGGCGCGAGGATGAGTTTTTGTTTTGGAGATTCCAGTTCGGATTGTCCTCTAGCCACTTCGGGAAATTCTTTATGTAGTTTGAGCGCATTGAGTCGAAATTGTCGCAATCCGCCTGGAAGCGGTCCCACAGGAATTTGCACTCCTTCGAGCCGAGAAACGCCTCCTTTGAAATCCACGGCTCTATGCGCGAGCCGCCCCATGAGGAGTTGATGACGCCCACGGGAGTGTCGAGCGCCTTTGAAATCTTGCTTGCGAAAAAGAAGCATATCTGGCTTATGCCGTGCCGGAGCTCGTTCCCGTTTATGACCTTCCAGTCCCCGGTGACTTCGTCGATGGCCTCGGGCAGGATGACGTGGCGCGTTGTGAAAATCCTCACGTCGCCGTTTGTGGAGTCGGCCTCCTTTTTGGCGAATTCCAGAAACTCCCGCGATACGGTCGGGGCGCTGAAGTTCCACTCCATGTTGCTCTGGCCCGAAGCCAGCCAGAGCTGCCCGGTGAGCACGTCGGAAATCTTCGCGCTAGCCCCCCCGGACGAGGCGGTTATTTCAAGCTTTGTGCGCTTGGGGTAGGCCGGGATGGAAACGCTCCACCTGCCGTCCTTTCCTGCTTTTGCGGAGAACTTTTTTTCCATTGCCGCCCCGCCGTTTTCGGCTGTCACCGAGACTTCGACCGGCTGCCCGGGCTCCGCGCGCCCGGCGATTACGTTGGGCTCGTCGGCCTGGAGCACCATGTGGTTCTGGTAGATGTTTTTGAAGCGGACCTGCGCCGAGGCGGCGAGTGTAGCCAAAAACGCGACAGTCACTGTGAATATCAGCTTTTTCATATATGCATCCCATTTTGCTGCCGCGCGCGCGGATATGCAACAAATTTTTGAGTCAACCTTTCCGGGTTTTGTCCGTCCAATATAAAAAGGGGGCGTTGCGCGGCCCGCCGCAGGTTTCGCCGGGCGCGCATCCCCCGCCTTGCGCCGCCGCGCTTGCGGCGTTCCGAAACCAAATGGACAGACTGACCGAATTTTTGAGGGGCTTTGGCCTCGTTGTTATAAGCGGGGGATCATCCGGCATAGGGGCCGCGATGCTCTCCGAGATATTCGCGGCCAATCCCGGCGTCCGCGCGGTGAACCTTTCTCGCAGGCCGGCGTCGGCCCCGGAGGGCGCGTCGCTTGTGAACATATCCTGCGACCTCTCGGACAGGGCGTCGCTCGGGCGGGCTCTGGAGGAGCTGCGCCCGCACGTTTCCTCCGCCCGGGGGAGGGGGCGGATAATGCTGATAAATAACGCCGGATTCGGCGACTACTCCGAGTTTTGCGACTCCGATTTCGGCAAGGTGTCCTCGATGCTCGACGTGAACGTCCGCGCCCCGCTTGCGCTGGTCCACGCCATGTGCCGCGATTTGTGCGAGAGCCGCGGCGCCGTCCTCAACGTGTGCTCCACAGCCGCATTCCAGCCGACCCCGTTCATGGCCTGCTACGGGGCGAGCAAGGCCTACATGCTAAACTGGAGCGTGGCGCTGGCTGCGGAGCTCGGGCCCCGGGGGTGCGGCGTGTCGGCCCTCTGCCCCGGCCCGACGCCCACGGGCTTCTTTTCCGCCGCCGGATTCTCCTCCGAGATTCTCCCCGACAGGGTGGGCGGCTCCGCCCGCAGCGTGGCGCGCTTCGGCCTGGACCTCCTCAGGCGCGGGAAGGTGTACGGCATTTCAGGAACCCTGAACCGCATACTGATAACCCTTTCGGGGTTTGTGCCGCTTGCGTTTTCTGGGGTTTTGGCCCGCATGGCCATGGAGACTTCCCGAAGGGGCAGGGGGGCGGAAGGCCGTCGGGAAAGCGGCCGCGCCTGATTTTTCCGCCGGGCGTCCCGCCTTTTGGCATTTCGGCAGGCGGCGATACGCCTGCGGGAAGGTTTTGAGGAATCCGCGCCGCCGCCCCCGTGGGTGGCAAAGTTCCGGCGCGGCGTCCGTTCGTCCATCCGCGCCCATTGCGGGAAGTGTCTTATACGTCGCCCGTGTTGTGCCGGCTGGGCTTTGCCGTCCCGCGCTTTGCGGCTTTGCGCTCAATATCTGGCAGGCGGATGCCTTTTTGAGGAATTTTTGCGGCCCGCGCCGGGCGCGATTCGGCTTTCGCATGGGACGTTCCGCCGCATTTTGGGGGCGGTTCCCGGCCTGCTGCCCCGCGCGTCGGAACCGCCCAGCCGCGCATGCAGCCTGTGCGCGCCGCCGGATCCTACTTCGCGGCGTCCTGGGCTTTCTCCACGAATTCCGCGACCTTTGAGGGGTCGTCAAAGCCGTGCGGATGGTGTTTGCCTTCGGGCTTGAATATGAATTCGATGTTTCCACCGGCCTTTTCAAAATTTTCCACGTAAACCCTGCCGTTTTTTTCAAACGACACGGCTTCGTCCATGCCCGCTGCGACAAACAGCACGGGAACCCTGCTCTTTGCGAGCTTCCTGTAATTGTATATGGGGCTTCCTCGGAAGTTTTCCATCGAGTCTATCCCCCATTCCGCCATTATCTCCCGAGAGAAGTTTTCGCCTATGGAGGCGGAGTCGCAGACTGCGTTGTCGGCATAGACGCAGGATACCTTCGACGGGTCCCGGTCGGCCCACATGAGCGCGGTGAGGCCGCCCCGGCTCATGCCTTCGAGGGCGACCCTTTTGTTGAGCCCGCGCCCCTTTGTCATCTCCTTGTGGAACCTGTCCATGAGCGACAGGGCCTCCTCGCTTGCGCAGGTGTAGGAGAGGTCTATGAAGGCCACATGGAAGCCCCTCTTCAGGAGTTCGTGGTCCGCGTTTGCGAAGGCCCCGTACCACGCCGGGCGCACTATCCAGGCTTTGTCGGCGCGGGGCTTTTGCGGGGAGATGAGTATGGCCGCGCGCCCTTCGAAGGGGAAGCTTTCGAGCCTGAACCCGTTCCAGTCTTTCGCGGAGGTCTCCGCCCCGCCCACCGACGCCCTTTCGGATAGCCCCTTTGCGAGAGCGCCGGGGATAAAAACGGTTGCGGACGCGATTGCGAACGCGCAGATAGTCGCCTTGATTTTCATGAGGGAGATTATGCCCCGCCCGGATTTTCTTATCAATAAAAAACGGCCGCGCGCCCCGGGGGAATGCCTCTTTTTTTCCGCCTTGCTCCGCGGTGGCGGCATTCAGGGCGCGGGCGCCCTGCTGCTGCGCTCTTCTGCCGGGCGGCGGGAGGGGAAGCCCGCGCCGATGGCGCCCGGGGCGATGGGCCGAGTGGGGGCTGTCTCTTATACACATCTCCGAGCCCACGAGACGGAGCTACA
>ERZ1026946.47-NODE-47-length-68764-cov-36.043415_pt1 | contig 68764 bp, 58 predicted proteins | sample MGYA00519460_ERZ1026946 | MGnify/ENA primary metagenome ERZ1026946 (study PRJEB26926, sample SAMN06164620) | human gut metagenome | biome: ENVO:00009003; feature: ENVO:2100002; material: ENVO:00002003 | host: Homo sapiens | place: USA | collected 2012 ...
ACGAGATGTAGCTCCGTCTCGTGGGCTCGGAGATGTGTATAAGAGACAGTCTATGGTCGGCCGTGCGCATGCGCCTCAAAACGGGCTTTCTCTGGAGGCCCGCCCCGAGTTTTTTGGCGTTTTTTTTCGTGCGCAGGCGCAAGTTTTATGCCATAATTTAATTGTATGAAAAAGACAGGCATCATGGGCGGGAGCTTCGACCCGCCCCACAAAACCCATATCGCCCTTGCGCGGGCAGCGGCGGAGTCTCTCGGGCTCGACCGCGTGTTTTTCATACCCGCATTCGCATCCCCGCTGAAGCCCGCCCCGCATTCGGCCTCGTATGCGGACAGGCGCGCGATGCTGGAGCTCGCCCTCGAATCCTTCCCGCATCCCCGGGAGATACTGGATGTAGAGCGGGACAGGGGGGGGGAGAGCTATTCCGTTGACACGGCGCGCGAGCTGGCCTCGCGCTTTCCGGGGGATGTGCTCTATTGGATAATCGGCTCCGACCAGCTTCTGAACCTGGGCCTGTGGCGCGACATTTCGGCCCTTGCGCGCCTCGTGCGCTTTGCCTGCGCGTCCCGCCCGGGCTATCCGTTCGCCGTCCCGAGGGACGTGCCCGCCCACGCGGTCGTGGAGCGCGTGGAGTTTGCGGAAAGCCCGGCCTCTTCGTCGGGTCTCCGCGCCGCGCTCGAAAGGGGGGATGCCGGTTCTGATTTTATTGACGGGAGCGTTTTAAAATACATAAAGGAACATAAACTCTACGCTTCCGAATAAAAATAAACATGCAAGACGACGAAAAAACATTGCAAATTTTGAAGGCCTGCCGCGACGCGCTCGACGACAAGAAGGCCATGGATCTGAAGGTGCTGGACGTCAGGGGCAAGTCCCCGATAACAAACTACTTCATCCTGGCCACGGCAAACTCGGAACCCCATATGAAGGCCCTCGCCGGCGCGCTCGATTCGGCCCTCAAGGAGCTTGGGGTGGATTCCGTGGGCCGCGACTATGCCCCCGGGAGCGGATGGATTGTCGTGGACGCTTTCGACTTTATGGCCCACATATTCCTCGCCGAACAGCGCGGGGCCTACAAGCTTGAAGCCCTCTGGAAGGACGCCTCCGAGGTCCGCCTGGACTGACGCCGCATATTTCCTGACGCACTCCGGGGCGCTGAAATGCTTTCCAAAACTCATTCTGGGGCCCTGGTCGGGGTCGAGGCCGTCGCGGTCGAAGTGGAGGTGAATTCCGGCGAGCGCGGTGAGCCGAGGGTGTTTATGGTCGGCCTTCCCGACGCCGCCGTAAAGGAGTCCGAGGACCGGGTGACAAGCGCGCTTGCAAACAGCGGTTTTGCAATGCCGCACACCCGCACCACAATAAACCTCGCCCCCGGCGACATCCGTAAGGAGGGGCCAATGTACGACCTTCCAATCGCGGTTGGACTGCTCGCCTCTACAGGCAGGATTTCGCCTGAGAAGCTCGGCATGTACGTGATTGCGGGCGAACTCGGGCTTTCCGGCAGCCTGAGGGGCGTGTGCGGCGGCGTGTCGCTTGCGCTGCTTGCCAGAAAAAGCGGGATGCGCGGCGTGATTTTGCCCGCAGACTCTGCGGCGGAGGCCGCCCTCGTGGACGGCGTGGACGTAATCGCGGCCGACTCGCTCGCGCAAGTTGCGGACTTTCTTAATTCAAAGTCCGACATCGCCCCCCTGAAGCTTTCGGATTCCCCGTACTCGCGCAGGGGCGACGGGGACTTCATGCCCGATTTCGCGGATGTGAAGGGGCAGTTCCAGGTTCGGCGCGCCGTTGAAGTCGCCGTGGCGGGCGGCCACAACCTTCTTATGGTGGGGCCTCCCGGCTCCGGCAAGAGCATGATAGCAAAGCGGATTCCGTCGATTATGCCCCTGCCTTCGCTCGAGGAATTTCTGGAGGTGCTTGGCATATATTCGGCGGCCGGACTTTCAAGGCAGGGCGAAAACAGGTGCTTCCGCCGCCCGTTCCGCTCGCCCCACCACACCATAAGCGACGTCGGCCTCATCGGCGGCGGGAGCATTCCGCGCCCGGGAGAAATATCGCTGGCCCACAACGGCGTGCTCTTTCTGGACGAGCTTCCGGAATTCAAGCGCAGCGCCCTTGAAGTTATGCGCCAGCCGCTGGAGGACGGCTCGGTGAGCATTTCGCGCTCCGCCGGAAAGGTTACGATGCCGTGCCGCTTCATGCTGGTTGCCGCGATGAATCCCTGCCCGTGCGGCTACCACGGCGACCCCCGAGGCAAATGCCGCTGCACCCCGCTTCAAATACAGCGCTACCGCTCCAAAATATCGGGGCCCCTTCTCGACAGGATTGACATCCACGTGGAAGCCCCCGCAATCGGTCTGGACGAAATCGGCGGGTCCTCGCAGGGCGAGCCGTCGTCTGCCATGCGTTCGCGCATAGTGGCAGCCCGGGAAATCCAGAGGGCCAGGTTCGCCGGGGGGCCTGTCCGCGACAACGCGTCGATGGGCTCGTCGCAGGTAAAAAAGTACTGCGCGCTGGACGCTTCGCAGCTCAGGATGCTGGCTTCCGCCATGGAGGAGCTGAATCTTTCCGCGCGCGCATGGGACCGCATAATAAAGGTGTCGCGCACGATTGCGGACTTGGATTCTTCGGAAAGAATAGACTCCCGGCACCTGCTTGAGGCGATAAACTACCGCTCGCTCGACAGGCGCTGATGCGCCGGTTTGCGGCGTTTTTTTAAAACTTTGCGGCGAAGCCGGTGTCATAATAATATGCATGTGCGCGGCTTTTCTTTTGCGGTTTTGCGGGCGCGCGGCTTGTGAATGGCGCGCGGCGCCGGGCGGCAGGATTTTGTTTGCCTGCCGCGCCTGAAAGTATGAAAGTGTTTTTATTATGGGACAAGGCAGCAGCGGAAATGTCATATCGGCCCTCGCGAGTTTTTTCCTGCCGGGGCTGGGCCAGCTCATACAGGGCAGGTTTTTTTGGGCGGCGTTTTTCTTCATAGGGTGCGCGGTGCTGTACGGGCTGGTTTTTACGTGGCCTGTGGCGGTTGTCATGCACATATGGGCGATATTGAACGCGGCGCTTTTCAATCCTGCAAAGGATGACTGAGCCTGAGGCAGGCGGGGCGCCCTCCGGCGCCTTGGAGCCCTCCGCCGGCGTTTCCTGCGGGCGGGAGGGGGGCCGCGCGCGCTTCGGGTGCTGCTTTTCATGCACGCTCGTTTTGGCCGCACTTTTGGCGCTCTCGGCGGCCCTTTCTTATCTGCTTTTCAAAGGCTCGGGCGTTCCCAGAATCGAGTTCAAAAACGTGAACGTCCACCTGACCTCCTCCAGCATATCTTCCGCATCGCCCGAGGACAGGTGGGTCGTCGCAACGATACGCGGGGAGCTTTCCGACACATACGTCCTCGAACGCCCCTACATGACCGACCTCGTGTTCCGCCTGAATCCGCTTCCGGCCTACTACAACTATTTCGTCCCCCTGAACGACCCGCGCTGGAGCGTCCGCTACTCCTCTTACGCTTCTGATTCGGGCGGAAGGGTGGAAATTGCGGAGGTCTCGCTGCCTGACGTGGAGTTTGACGACTCGGCCGCCGTGGTTGACATATCGAGGCTCGACATCGTTTCGGAAAACTCGGCGTTCGTGCGCTTTGAATCCACTGCCGAAGACTTGCGCCGCAGGCTCGTCGCGCGCATTTCCGACCGCTACCGCGAGGAGGGGGCGGGCGGTGCCAGAAAGGTTTTGGCCCGCAGGCTCGCCGAGGAGAGCGTTAAGGGGTTCGTCGCCCGCAGGCTCGCGGAAAACGGCGTGGATGCGGGCGCCGGGTGCGTGTTCAAATTCAACTGGATTCCCGCCTCCGGATCCGCAGGGGAGGCTGCGCGCGATGGGAGGTAGCGGAAGGTGTCTGCGGCGCGGCCCCGACGGGGACGGAGGCTCCGGGCGCAGGGGGTGCACCGGGACGGCTTTTGCCGCGCTTTGCGCGTGCTTTTCAGCGCTTTGGCTCCTGAACCTTTCGGGCGGCTTTATAGAGATACCCGACAACCTCCCGATTGTCGGAAATGTTGACGAGGCGTTTTTTACGATGCTTCTTGTCGGCTCCCTGTCCTATTTGGGGATAGAAATCCCGTTTGTTTCAGACATTCTAAAAAAGGGGGGGCGCAGGTAGATGGACGCGTGGCATTTTGCGTTGTGCGCGCTGGCTGGCGCGTCGCTTGCGTCGGTTGCGGGCCTCAGGGTTTTCATGCCGCTTTTTGCGCTGTCGGCCGCCGCGAAGGCGGGCGTGTTGAGCCTGAATGAAAACTTCGCCTTTCTCGCCTCCGATGCGGCGTTTGCCATGCTGCTTGCGGCCATGGCCGCCGAGTGCGCGGGCTACATGGTGCCGTATCTGGACCACCTGCTGGATGCTGCGTCTGCGCCCCTGGCAATCGCTGCGGGAATCGCCCTTTCGGCTGCGGTGATTCCCGACGCGGACCCCGCGCTCTACTGGACGCTGAGCGCTGTGGCAGGCGGCGGCGCGGCGGGACTTGCCAAGTTTTCTGCGGCCTCCGCCCGGGCCGGGACTGCGGCGGCGGGGGGAGGGCTTGCGAATCCTTTATTTTCTGCGGCTGAAACCGTGTTTTCTGCGGCTGTGTCGCTTATGGCGGTTTTTGCGCCAGTGCTGGCGGCCGCCGTTTTGCTTGCGCTGGCGTTTGTGGTTTTTAAGGTTGTGTCGAAAATTTTCAGGGCCCGGAGGGGCGCGGTATTGAAATGATGGATTGGATTGAAAGCATTTGGAGGGGGATATACGACTCCTCGGGGGCGGTGTACAGCTTTTCTGTGTACATGCTCGTGTTCCTGTCGCTCGTGGCGCTTTTTCTGGTGTCGATAGTAGGGTGCGTAATCCCCGTAATACCGGGGCCGTCCCTGGCGTTTCTCGGGGTTGTGGCGTGGAAATTTACGATAGCCCCGGGAATATCCTACGCGTGCCTTGCCATATGCCTTGCGCTTGCGGCGTTCGCCCAGGTTCTCGACTGGTGGCTTCCCATAAAATACACCCCGACGAAACGCGGGGCCTGGGGGGCGTTTGTCGGGGTCATGGCCGGGGCCGTGCTTGCAATGGTATTCCCGCCGTTTGCCGTCTTTGCAATATTCCTTTCGCCCCTGGCCTTCGCCTTCGCCTTTGAATACCACGGCAATGCCGATTTCGTGAGGGCGTGGGAGAGCGGGAAGGGCGCTTTTGTTGGGACTTTCATGACGGTGGTGGCAAAGGCTTTCATCATATTCATGATGATTGCAATCGCAAGCTTCGACGCAATCGTCTGACCTGCTGCGCGCTTCAGAATGGCGCCGGGGGAAAGGGGCCGCGGCGGGGGCCCGGATGCGGGGCCGGATTTCTGGAGCGCGGTTTTGCCATTTGGGCGGCCTGCCGTGTCCTCCGCCGGGGCGCGCCTGTTTGGCCCTCGCATTCAGGCCGGCGAAATCCCGTAAAAAAATCCCGGTTTTTCCCCGGGATTTTTCGCTTTGTCAGACCTTTTTAAGGATGATTTTTATGCCCCTTCTCATGAAGGTCGGAACATCCAAATCCTCCTTGCCGTAGGGGTTGGGGGGCGTCCCCTCGAAGAATCCGCGCTTGAGGTCCGTTTCCACAAATTCAAACTCGCTCTGGGATTCGTTTGCGGCTGCGGCCCTGGCAATCCTCGCGCGCGCCCGGGCCGGCTGGGGCCTGGCCTGCTCGCGTTCGGCCTCCTTTGCGGGAAGCTCCAGGATTCCCGTTCCGGCGGCCTGCCGGGGGGCGTCAGGCTCTTCAAGAAATTCGACCCCGATGGCGCTTATTTCGACGCGCCCGTTCATGGAAGCTTCCGGGCAGGCGGCAAATATCACGTTTTCGTGGTCGCAGAATTCGGCGGCGGCCGATATCAGGGCGCGCTTTAGCTCCTCCATCGGGAGGTCCTCTCCGAAGCGGACGCAGGCGACGAGCCTGTCGGCCTTTTTCGCGCAGAAAGCGGACTTTCTCCCCGGAAATTTCGAGAATGCCGCGAGCGCGGGCGTAACCGGATCCGGCCCCTCCCCGCGCCCGAATGCGAAGGCTGCGCGCCTTTTTTTGGGGGATGAAAGCATGTTTTTAAGCGCGGCAAAATCCGCGTTTATCAGCCCGGTTTTCATTAGCATTGCGGCAAGCGACGCAGCCGACGATACCGCGCAGGCGTTCATGGCAGCAAACGCCTCGCGCGCCGGAATGCCCGCGTGGGCCTCCGACATCGCGTCGTTGGGAAGCTCCACCGCAGCGTCGCACACGTCGGCCATTGCGGCCATGGCCCGCCCGGCCAGGCCGGTGCGTGAGGCGCCCTCAAAGGCAAACGGGGTGGCGCAGAATGCGACCACCTTCGCGCCGGCGTCGCGCGCGGCTTCGGCGGCGGCTATTGAGGCCGCCGAGCCGGTTCCGCCGCCGAGCCCGGCCAGTATTATAACCAGATCCGCCCCCGCCACGGCGCTTTTTACCGCGTCGATGTCGGCCTGGACCGCCCTCGACCCCAGGGAGGCGTCGCCCCCTGCGCTCATCCTCCGGGTGACGGAGGCACCTATGAGAATTTTTTCGCACGACTTTGCGCTTTCCAGCGCGGCGCCGTCTGTGTCTATTGCAAATACCTCTATTCCGGGCACGGCGGCCGCCGCCATTTCTGCGCAGTTTACGCCCGCCCCGCCGATTCCCAGAACCCTTATCGAAACTTCAGGAGACGCCATTTTGCCTCCTCCTTGCGAACATCTTTGTTATTCCCGTCAGAAAGCCCCGGCTTTTTACGGGGGCCTTCGCTGCATCCTCGCTCGCCCGGGCCAGAAGCCCGAGGGCGGTTGCGTACTCGGGGTGGCATAGGGCGGGCTTCACCCATTCGGGGAACACCGCAGGCTCGCAGGGAACGCCCAGCACGGCTTCCGCCACGGCCTCTATGCCCCTGGTTTTTGAAAGGCCGCCTGTGAGCACGACTGCGGGCACCTGAGAGTCCGCAAAATAGCGCGCCAGCTCCTTTCTTAAAATCGTGAAAATTTCCTCGAATCGCGCGCATATTATTTTGTTGAGCGATCCGTAAACGAACACGTTGTCGCCTATGCTCTTGTCGCCGTTAAGCCATATCTCGCAGCGGCGCTCCTCTTCGGTGAGTATTATCTTGCCGTATTTGAGGTTGAGCTTGTTCGCGTTTTTTATGCTGACGTGGAGGCCGAGGGATATGTCGTTTGTGACGTGGTCGCCGCCCACGGGTATGGTGCCCACCTGGACTGCCCTGCCGTTTCGGTACAGGGCGTAGTCGGTCGTGCCGCTTCCCATGTCAACAACGAGCACCCCCTTTTTGCGCCTCTGCGGGGTTGTCGAGGCCAGGGCGGAGGCGACGCCCGAGTGAACGAGTTCCGCGACATCCATGCCGAAGCTCTCGACGATGCTTATTTGGGTTAGAATCTTTTCGCCGTCGCCGTGCAGGAGCCAGTACTCCGCCTCAAGCAGGTTCCCGGCCTTGCCAACGGGGTCGTCGCAAGGTTCGCCGTCCAGGTAGTATCCGCAGCAGAAGGTGTTTATAAAGAGCCTGCCGTCGGGGATTGACTTGCTCTTGGCGTCGTTCTTTGCCCTCTCGACGTCCTCCCGGCGGACGACGCCGTCGGCCCCGCTCACGTTGGCGCTGCCGACGCTCCTGAGGCCCCGTATGTGGGAGCCGCTAAGCGACATGTAAACCGACGCGGCGCCGCTTGCCGAAATCCGCTTTTCGGCGTTTGCTATGGCAGCCTGGGCTAGCCCCGCCGCGCGGGAGGGGTCTGCAATGTCCCCCTTGCGCACTCCGATGGAAGTGCTCCTGCCGAGGCTCAGCACGTTGACGCCGCCGTCCACGATTTCGCCCATCAGGGCCGCCATCTTGGAGGTTCCCGTTTCCAGGGCCAGGGTTATGAGGTTTTCGTTCATTTCGAGGATTCGCGCGGAGAAGCTACCGCCTTGCGCGATAGTGAAAGGTCGATTTTTTCAATGTTGTCAATCCCGTTTTCCCGCATGTACTTGAGCACGTATTCGAGCTTTTCGAGCTGCGCTTCCAGTGCGTGCGCTGAAAAGAGTATCTTCATGTTTTCCGAGGTCGTGACAAGCATTATCGGAAGGGTCGCGCTGCCGAGCTCGCGCACGTTCACGGTGCGCCAGGTTTTGTAGTGTTCGGGCAGCGCCTCGCGCGCGGCCTTAACCAGCTCGTCTATTTTGAACGCGTAGGAGTAGGGGGCTATCTCGCCGCCGATTTCCACTATCGGCACGCCTATCACCCAGGGCAGCTCCATCAGGCTCTCGCGCGGTATGCATACGCTTTCAAAAAACACGCCCTCCCGCGACAGCGCGTATTCCTTGAGAACCCTGCCGCGAGCAATGGCGACCCGGGCGGCCGGGACGTATTCGGAAACCTCTATCCTTATCTTGTCCGGGTAGATTTTTGTGATTTCAGCCTTCCGAATCTGGCCGACTTTTTCAAACTTTTCCCTCAGGGCTATGATGTCGATTTCCGCCAGGTTCTGTATGCGCGGAAAGAGGCCGCGCGCGGCGAGCCACGACTTTGTTATGGTCCCGTCCGTCTTGTACTCGATGAGCCTCAGGTCTTCGGTTGCCGGGGCGAGGGCCTTCTCAACCAGGCCATCGTCGTACACGCGCCAGGCCAGGTAGCCGGCCCCGGCTGCTGCCGCCAGCGCGAACAGCCTGTTGAACACCTTGGCCGCAAACCTGAGACGGGCGCGCCAGGAGACCGTGGCGGCGGGCTTTTTCGCCGACTTCAAGTCCCTCCAGGTCTTCGACTTCCTGCCTCCGGACATGCGTTTCCCGTCAGGCCCTTTCCCCAAAGCGTTTTGCGGCGCCCTCGAGCATCGCCGCGCACAATTCGTCGAAACCCAACCCCGAACACGACGCGCTTTTCGGGAGCAGGCTGGTCGGCGTCATGCCCGGGAGCGTGTTTATTTCAAGGCATATGAAATCCCCGGAGGGCGCCATGAGGAAGTCGGCCCTCGCGAAGTCCCGGCAGCCGCAGGCTGCGAAGGCCGCCTCGGCCGCGCGCCGGATTTCTCCGGACTTTTCAAGTGGTATGGAGGCCGGGAATTCGTAGCGCGTGGAGCCCGCCGTGTATTTGCGTCTGAAGTCGTACACACCGCCTTCCGGGATGATTTCGACCACGCCCGCAGCCTTTCCGTAGAGGATTCCGACGGAGAACTCCCTCCCCCTGAAAAATTCCTCCAGCATCCATGTGCCGTCCCCGAGCGCGCCGAGGGCCGCGTCCCCGGCTTCAGCCGAGGCTATGATTTCAAGGCCGACGCTGCTGCCCTTGTCTGCGGGCTTTAGCACCATCTTTTCCCCCAGCAGGGCTGAGGCTTCTGCGTATGAGGGTGGCCTTGCCGCCGGGAAGGCGAATCCGCGCGCAACGGGCACGCCCGCCCGCATCATGAGGGCTTTTGCCGCCGGCTTTGACATGCATGCGCGGCTTGAAAGGGAGGGGCTTCCGGCGTATGAGAAGCCGGCAGATTCAAGCTCGGCCTGGAGCGTTCCGTCCTCCCCGTATTCGCCGTGCATGGCGGGGAAGACCACCCATTCGTCTGGGGAGATGCCCGCCGGCAGCTCGTTTTTTTCAAGCTCGAACCCGCGTGCGTCGAACTTTTTTGAAAGGGACGCCAAAATGTGCGCGCCGCTTACGAGCGACACGTCCCTCTCCGATGAAATCCCGCCCGATAGGACGGCTACCTTAAACTTCTTCATGGCTGAAAATCTTCTTTGCTTCAAAATATACGTCGCCCGCGCCGACGAATGCCGCGCAGGCGCATCCGGAAGTTGAGCGCCTGAATTCCTCCAGGATTGTGCGCATCTCGCCCGCCTGCGCGAGCGGAACCGAGGGGGAGGCTATGTTGGCGGCCCCGCCCGACGGGTCGAACGGCTCGCTCGCCGCGTACACAGGCAGAATCCTGACATCGTCGCCGGCGGCTGCCCGCTCCTCGAAGAGGCGCCTGAAGTCCGCGCCGAACCGCTTTGTGCGGGTGTAGCGGTGGGGCTGGAAGAATATCAGCTTGCGCCCGGGGCGGACGCCGTCTAGCCAGCTTAAAAACGAGCGCACTTCGCGCGGGTGGTGGGCGTAGTCTGCGATTGCAAATAGCTCCGGGCTTGCGCATAGCACTTCCTGCCTGCGCGCCACCCCCTTGAAGCCGTCGAATATCTCCGTCCCGAAACCCGGGCCGAAGGCGAGGTTTACCGCCGCGAGGGCCATCAGCTTGTCGTACTGGATGAAGTCGCAGGGGGGGACGCGGACTTCGACAGTTTGCGCCCGGGATTTTGAAGAGGCCCTGGCGAGCATTTCGTCGCCCTCGGGGATGACAACGTATTTTTTAGTCCTTGAAAACAGCCGCTCAAACATCCCCTCCAGGGCGGAGGCGTCCGGATAGGTGTCGGTATGGTCGAGGTCGCCGTTCAGGGCCACGGTTATTTCCGGGGAAAAGTTCTCTATGGTTCCGTCGCTCTCGTCCAGCTCCGCCGCGAAGAAGGCCCCCTCGGGGCAGTGCCTCGCGGGTGGGAATCCGACGGGAAGCGCGCCCGCCATGTAGCCTGCGCCGAAGCCCATGGAGTTCACCGCGTGCGCGATGAGGGAGGTCGTCGTCGTCTTTCCGTGGCTTCCGCAGATTCCTATGAGCCGCCTTGAGGCCGCTATTTTCGCAAGGGCTTCGCCGCGCCTCGAAAACGTTCCGCTAAACCCCCCCCTTAGGGCCTCTTCGGAATGCTTGAGCGCGCTTGATATTATGAACTCCCCGCATCCGGCGGGGGGGATGCGCGACCTTGAAATTCCAACCCCGGAAGCTCTCAGCATGTCCTCCACAAGCGGGTTCGGGGAGTCGTCGAACCCCGAAACGTCGCAGCCGTCGGCGCTCAGAAACATCGCAAGCGGGCACATGCCCATCCCGCATACGCCCCCCATGAAAACTCCCCTTTTCATTCGGTCCTTCCCGAGGCGGCTATGGCCTCAATGTCGGATATCATGTGGGAGGAGGAGTTGAGCTCGTCGAGCCTCTCAAGGTTCGCGCGCATTTTGGCGCGGAGGCCGGGGTTTGAGGCGAGCTCCTCCACCTCTCCGAGGAGAGTTGAAATTTCCGACTGGCGCACGCATATTCCGGCGCCGTTTTTTTCGACATGGCGAGCGTTTTCCGTCTGGTGGTCGTCGGCCGAAGTCGGCAGCGGCACCAGCAGGGGGATGGTTGAGCACCTCGCAAACTCCGCAATAGAGCCCGCCCCGGCGCGCGCCACGACCATCTCGGCAGACGACATCGCTAGCTCCATCCTGTCGCAGAATTCCACCTGCCTGAACTCCCGCAAGACCCCGTTTTTGTCGGCAACGGGGGCCGGGGCTGCGGCGGACTTGCCGGGGCCTGTTATGCAGAGGACGTCGAGGCCCATGGCGGCCAGGGCGGAAAAGTTCTCAAAAGCCCATTCGTTGAGCGCGGCCGCGCCCTGGGAGCCCCCGCACACGAGCACTGGGTTTGCCCCCGGGCCGAATCCGAAATGCCTGAGCGATTCATCACGCGGCATCCGCCTTATCTCGTCCCTTATCGGGTAGCCCGCCTGGCGCACCGCACCCTGCGCCCCGTCCCGCATCTTTACGCCGTGGGGCACGTAAACCCTTGCCGCGAACCTGCCGAAAAACCGCACGGCCTTGCCGGGCTTCCGGTTTGCCTCGTGCAATATAAGCGGCGTCTTTGAAAGTATTGCGGCGACCGCCAGGCCGAACGAGTTGAACCCCCCGAAGGCTATCGCCGCGTCCGCCCCCTCGCTTTCTATGAGCCTGCGGCAGGCCCTCACCGCGCCGCGCTGCTCGACTGCAAAGCGCGCCAGCTTTTTCGGGGAAAGCGAAAACCCGCATCCCGGGACCTTTTCAAACCTGAACCCGGCGTACTTTTCGGAGAGCCGCGAGTCAACCGCCTTGCGGCTTATGACAAACGTCACGGAGTGCCCGTTTTTTGCGAGCGCCTCGCCGACGGCTATTCCCGGCGCCATGTGGCCGCCCGTCCCCCCGCAGGAAATCAGAAACTTACTCATAGTCGGTGGCCCTTATCACTTTCGGCGCGCTCCATCTTCGGGCGCAGTTTATGAGGATGCCCGTGAAAAAGAACATGACGACGAGGTTCGAGCCGCCGTAGCTTATGAACGGGAGCGATATTCCCTTTGTCGGCATCAGCCCGATTACGACGCACATGTTGAACAGGGCCTGCACGATTATCATGAGCATCGCGCCGACCCCGAGCGAAAACTCAAACAGGTTCGGAGCCTTTCTCAGCGCTGCAGCGGACCCCCAGAAGAGGACGAAAAAGGCGGCGAGCACGATGAGCGTCCCCACAAGGCCGTACTCCTCGCCGATGTTGGCGAATATGAAGTCGGTGTGGGCTTCGGGCAGGAATGCGTACTGCTGCCTGCCCTGCCCAAGGCCGACGCCCGTCGTTCCCCCGGAGCCGAAGGCGTATATCGCCTGCGTGAGCTGGTAGCCGCCGTCCAGCGCCTCCTTTTCGCGGTTGAGGTACGAAAAAAGCCTCGTGAGCCGGTTGGGGTTTAGCCAGACGAGCACCCCGATGCCCGCAGCACCCATGGCCGCAAACGGGGCCATGTGGGAAATTTTCACGCCGGCTGTCAGCATCATTGCGAAGGCGACCGCAAAGCATAGGGCGCTCGTGCCGAAGTCGGGCTCCTTCAATATTGGGGCCACAAACAGCGCAACCAGCGCAAACGGCAGGGCCGCCCCCTTCCAGAAAGTCTTTATGCCCGTTTGAAACTTTTGCAGGTATGCGGAGACCCATATCACGAGGGACACTTTAGCCACGTCGCTCGGCTGGAACACGAAGGAGCCCACCTCTATCCAGCGCGTCGAGCCCTTTACGGTCTTGCCGACGCCCGGGACGAACACCAGAACAAGCAGTATGAAAGCCAAGGCCGCAAGGGGCAGGGCGGCCCTTTTAAGCCAGTCGAGCCTTATGAAGGCCGCCACGGCCGCACACGCCAGAGCTGCGGCCATCCATACGCACTGTTTGCGGACAAGCAGCATGGGGTCGCTTTTTATCGCGCCCGCGCTCATGAGCGTTATGATTCCGAGTCCCGACAAAAAAAGGACCGGCAGAAATATGGCAAGCCACAAGCCCGCCTTCTGCCGTCCTGCATTCTTGGCGCCTATCTGCGGCATTTCGCGTCGGCGCCGTTATATTTCCTGAATTTCGGGGAGGTCGTTGGCCTGGGGCAGCGTATTGACCGCATCCTGGGGTATGGCCGGCTGCGCCGGAACCTGGAGCGGGGCGGGGGCCGCCGGCTGGTCCGCCTGGATTTTCACGGGCGACTGGGCTTCCGGAGCCGCAGTCGGCTTGGGCTGCGGCTGGACGGTGGGCTGGACTTCCGGGGCCTTTGCGGATTCTCCGACAATTATCGTCTGCCCGGCCCTTATTTTGCGGGGGTCCTTTATGCCGTTTGCGTCCATGATGGAGGCGATGGAAACGCCGTACCTCTTTGCGATGCCGCCCAGGGTCTCGCCCCTTGCTATGGTGTGGGTCTTCTTGCCCGCGAAGTTTGCGGCGGCCTTGGGCTGCTGGGCGCGCGAGACAGACTGCCCGATTGCGGGAACCTTGAGCTTCTGGCCTATCCTTATGCCGGTTTTCTTGAGGCCGTTGAGCGACATGAGCCGCTTTACGGACGTGCCGTGCTTGGCGGCGATTTTTGAGAGCGAATCGCCCTTCTGGACAATGTAAACCGACGTTTCAGACTGGCCTGAGGCGGCTTCCTCCTGGGGCTTCGGCGCGGGCGCAAATTCGGGGGCGGGCGCGCTGCCTGCCGCAGGGATTGTGAGCTTTTGGCCGATGCGGATTACCGAATTGCGGGTCAGCCCGTTTGCCGCCATGAGCTCGTCTGCGGAAATTCCGTGGGCCTTGGCTATCTTTGAGGGGTTGTCGCCGCTTTTTACAACGTATTCGGATGCGGGGGCGGGGGAGGGGATTTCGGCGGCCTCTTCCTGCGCGGGCGCGGGTTTTGGCTTTATCGTGGAAACCGCCGGGGGAATTGGGTCTATAAGCTCGGTTTCGGCCATCTCTTCGGTAACTACCACTTCGCCGGTGCTTGCGCCGGGGAGCTTTTCTGCGGGGCGCGTCGGGGCCGCCCTGAGCGAGGCTGAGCCTTCGGGGGGCATGTCTTCCACAACCGCCTCCACCTCTTCGCCGGTCGCCGCGGCCTTGGTGATTTCGGGGTTGATTTCGGAGGCGCCGTTGTTGTCGGAATTGCATCCCGGCTGGACCAGAATCGTCGTTATAATTACGGCGTGCAGGGCGAGAACCGCCAGTGTTATAGGAGCTTTCATACGATAATGCCTTTTTGAGAAATTTTACTTCGTCTACTATTTACTGTTTTTTTTATTCTTCAAACATAAAACCGCCTCTTCAAAAGATTTTCCGCGGTCGGCGTAGCTTTTAAACATCCCGAAACTGGAGTACCCCGGGCTGAAGAGTATATCGCCGGAATCTCCGCATTTCTTAAACGCAAGCTCCACCGCCGCAGCCATGTCCGGGCACGTGTGCGCGCCCAGCTCAAGCCCCTGAAGCTTCGGCTTTAAAGTCTCTGCGGTCTGGCCTATGAGGGCCGCGCCGCGCGCGCATTCGGCGACGGCGCGCACCAGGTCGGAGTCGTCGCAGAATTTGTCCTTGCCCCCGCCTATCCAGAACGGGCGGCGGGTTTTTAGCTCGCGCAGGGCCGCTATGGCCGCGTGCGCGTTTGTCGCCTTGGAATCGTTCCAGAAGGAGACACCGCCTATCTGTGCGCATTTTGCAAGGCGGTGCGGGGGCAGCGAAAAGCCCTCCGCCGCCCGGAGGAGGATTTCCCCGTCGAGGCCCAGCTTTCTCCAGAGGACCGAGGCGAGGGCGAAGTTTTCGCGCTGCACGGAGTTGTCGAACGGCGCGGGGGCGGCTGGGTATTGCGCGTCTTCTGTAAATTCCGCAAATTCGGGCAGCGCGGCTCCGAATTCTTCGGCGGCCTCCCTTATCCCGGAGCCCGCCACAAGCGTGCGGCCGCGCATCCTGCGGGCGATGTTGAGCTTTGCTAGGAAATATTCGCGCATGTCCGCGTGCCAGTCGAGATGGTCCGGCGCGAAATTCGTCCAGGCAAACGCGTCGGGGCGCAGGCTTTCAAGGCGCATCCCCTGGAACGAGCTTAGCTCGCATACAGCCGTCACTCCCTCCCCGCCTGGGGCGAATTCGCACAGCGGGGTTCCGATGTTTCCGGCCGCTACTGCGGGGATTCCGGCGGAGTTGAGGGCGTGCGCGAGAAACGACGTGAGCGTCGTCTTGCCGTTTGTGCCGCTTACCGCTATTATCCTGCCCCGCCAGAAAAGCCCGGCGAGGTCCGGTTCGCCCATAGTGCGCACGCCCGCCGACTCCGCCGCGCGGAAGAAGGGGTGGGAGGGCCTGAATGCGGGGGAGTAAACCGCCAGCCTGTGCCTGCCGGCGGCGGAGGCGTCGAACGGTTCGCCGCCCGGGGCGTCGGAATATGTCCGGCAGGAAACGCCGAATTTTGCAAATAGCCTTGCGGCTGCTGCGGTGCTTACGCCCGCCCCCCAGAGCGCGACTTCCGCGCCCCCGGCAAGCCCGGCCGCAATCCTTTCAAAATCCCCCTCCATGGCGCCGCTACCTGAGTTTGAGCGTCGCCAGCCCGGCGAGCGCGAATATGAGGGAAATTATCCAGAAGCGTATCACGACCTGCGTCTCCTTCCACCCCTTTATTTCAAAGTGGTGGTGGATGGGCGACATCTTGAACACGCGCCTTTTCAGCGTCTTGAAAGACGATACCTGTATGATTACCGAGGCCGCCTCCATCACGAATATGCCGCCCACAAGTATCAGGGTTATCGGCTGGTGCACCATGAATGCGACGATGCCCACAAGGCCCCCGAGCGCAAGGGAGCCGGTGTCGCCCATCCATATGTGCGCGGGGTAGGCGTTGAACCACAGGAAGGCCATGCAGGCCCCGAGGACCGCGCAGCACACCACGGCAATTTCGCCGCAGCCTGGTATGAGTCCTATCGAGAGGTATTTTGCGGCTATCGCGTTCCCCGTAAGGTAGGCGAAAATCCCGTACACCAGCACGACCGATATAGTGCAGCCCGTGGCCAGCCCGTCCACGCCGTCTGTCAGGTTGAGGGCGTTGCTGGAGGCGGTTATGATGAGCCATATGAAGGCCGCGGCGGCAAAGACCGGCATCTCCTGGACGAGCGGGCTTTTCAGAAACGGGGTCCAAAGCTCGCGCATCTGCGCGGAGTATGCGGGGTCGGAGAGGAGTATCGCCGCCGCCGCTGCCGCCGCCGCAGTCTGGCATGCGATTTTCAGCTTTCCGGGGATGCCCTTGCTGTTTCTTTTCACCATCTTCTGGTAGTCGTCCGCAAAACCTGTCGCGGTCAGTATGGCGTATACTGCAAGCGCAGCCCAGACCAGCGAGTTGAACGAGCACCACAGCGCGCACGAAAAGATTACGCCCGCAAATATTATGAGGCCGCCCATTATCGGGGTGTTCGCCTTCCACGCATGCAGCTCGGCGAGCTTGCCGACCTCTTCGGCCGTGCGCTGCACCTGGCCGCTTTTGAGGCGGCGCAGCCGCGATATTATAAACGGCGCGACGGCGCAGCCCACCATAAACGCCGTTACAGTCGCCATCACGCACCTGAACGACAGGTACCTGAAAAGGCGGAGCGGCCCCCACACCGATTCAAAATCTGCAATGTCTATAAGCATCTTGGAAAAATCCCCCCGCGCGCGGGAAACGCCCCGCGCCTCCGGCCTCGCCGGAATTTCGGCGGCGCGGCGGCCCGCTTATACGAGCCGCGATCCGCAAAAAACTTTCATGTTTTTTTAGGAAAAATCAGAAGCGTTCGCGCTCGTCGTCTTCTTCTTTGTCCCTGGAAAACCCTTCTCCGTCGAACTCCTCCGGCTCGTCGAAGCCGTCGTCGTCCTCATCATCGCCCGCCCCGGGGCGGGGGGCTTCGGAGTCTTCTGCCTCCGGTTCGGGTTCCGGCTCAGGCTCGGGCTCCTCTTCGCGGGGGACTTCTATGGAGAGCTTTTCCAGCACCTCCTGCGGAAGCGACCTTTCAAGCCCGCAAACCCGGCTACCCTTCAAAAACACCCAGCCTTCAAATTCTCCGACCGCGCCCGCAGCCTCTTCAGCCGACTGCGCCTCGAGGATTTCCCCCTCCTGCCAGCCGCATGCCAGCATCGCGGCCTTGTAGGTTTCGGAATTCGCGCCGACTAGCACGGCCCTGTCGCCTTCCGCGCGGGGAATCATTTCGCCTATCTCCCTGTGGTGGCGGTGGGAGGAGAGGCCGAGCTCCGCCATCGAACCCAGCACAAAGAGGCGGGGAGAGCCCTCCGAGAGGGAGAGGAACCTGCGCAGGGCGTCCTTCATGGAAGCCGGCGAGGCGTTGTAGCAGTCCACGTAAAACTTCGCCTTGTCAGACTCGACAACGCTCCCGCGCATCGGCCCGGGCGCTATGCCCTCAAGGCGGGCCGCGAGCTGCTCCTCGCTCGTACCCATGATGAGCGCGGCCGCTATGCAGAGTGCTGCGTTTTCCATCATGCCCTTTGTGAGGGTTGGCATTTCAAAGCAGTATTCGCTGCCCCCCTCGACGCACATCTCAATCCTTGTGGTTGGGCCTTCGGAGTTGAGCGAATACCTGAATACGAGGTCTCCGCGTATGTCCGGCGCGTCTGCGGGGGCCACCACGGCCTTCTTGCACTGGAGCTCCTCGAAAGCCTTCCAGCTCAGGAGGTTGTTGTGGAAAACCGCCCAGCCGTCCTTTGCCAGCCCCCTCGCAAGCCCGGCCTTCTCGCGCGCCACGGCGGCCATCTCGCCGAACCTTTCCATGTGGGCCGGCAGGACGTTCGTGATAATTGCGATGTCAGGCTCTATCATGGAGGCCAGGGGCTCCATCTGCCCGGGCGCGCCGACCCCCGCCTCCACTATCGCGCACATGTTTTCGCGCAGGTCGATTTTAGTGAGGGTGAGGGCCACGCCGAGCTCGTTGTTGAAGTTTTCCTCGGTTGAAAGCGGCTTTTTCCAGGCCATCAACCTCGACAAAAACTCCTTGGTCGTGGTCTTGCCGCATGAGCCGGTGATTCCCGCGACAGGAAATTCAAACCTGAGCCTGTGGAATTTTGCGATTGTCTGGAGCGCGCGCAGGGTGTCTGGAACCGTCAGGACGGGCAGGGAGGTTTCGACGGGCTTCGAGGCTATCACGGCGACCGCCCCGTTCTTTTCGGCGTCGGCTGCAAAGTCGTGGCCGTCGCGCCCGGCCTCGATGGCCACGAATGCGCAGTTCTCGCCCATTTTGCGCGAGTCGGTTGAAAACCCCCTGATGTCGGGATATTTTTTTGGCAGGTTGGACCATTTTCCGCCTGTCCAAAGCTGCAGGTCGTCTATCTTAAATAGTGGCATGTCTATGCTAGGCCTTTCACGGTTAGAAGCTCTTCGGCGACTCTCCTGTCGTCGAAGGGTATTATTGTGTCGCCGAGCTCCTGGAAGGCCTCGTGGCCCTTTCCGGCGATGAGTATGCAGTCGCCCGGGCCGGCCGCGTCAATCGCAAGGTTAATCGCTCGGCGGCGGTTTTCGACGAAGGCTATCCTCGACGGGTCGGAGATACCGGCTTTCATGTCGTTGAATATCTGGTTTATGTCCTCGCCCCGGGGGTTGTCGGAAGTGGCCCAGGCTATGTCGGCGTACTTCTGCACGACGGCCGTCATTTTGGGGCGCTTTGTCCTGTCGCGCCTTCCCCCGCAGCCGAAGACTGCGAGTATCCGACCTTTCACTACTTCCCTTAACATTTCAAGCCCGTTTTTGAGGGCGTCGTCGGTGTGTGCATAGTCCACGAAAATGTCGAACGGGGCCTTTGACGGAACCTTCTGCATCCTGCCCGGGACTCCTCGAAACGTCTTGAGGGACGCCGCCGCCGCCGCGAGATCCGCGCCCTGCGTATAAAGCGAGGCGAACGCCGCGAGGGCGTTTGAAACGTTGTATCGGCCCGGCATCTTCAGATGCGCCTCCGCCTCGCCCTCCGGCCAGACGAGCATAAAGGAAGACGACTGCGGCCCGAGCCTGAGGTCTCTGGCGCATATGTCGGCCTTCCCGCCCGAGGCCGAAAACGTCACGAGGCGTACCTTGCCGGAGTCTATGCGCGCGGCTATTTCGCGGCCCCGAGGGTCGTCAACGTTTACCGCCGCCGCCCTGGGGAGGGAGCCGAGGGAGCCTGTGAAAAGGGATGCCTTGGTCTCGAAGTAGGACTCCATGTCCATGTGGTAGTCGATGTGGTCCTGCGTGAGGTTCGTGAAGCAGGCGCAGTCGATGTCGAGGCCCTCGACGCGCTTCTGGGCGATGGCGTGCGAGCTTATCTCCATGGCGGCCGCCGCGCACCCGGCGCGGCGCATCTGGTAGAGCATCGCGTAGGTTTCAAGGGCCTCCGGCGTGGTGCGGGCGGCCGGCAGGCACCTGCCGCCCAGGTCGTACTGTATTGTGCCTATAAGGCCCGACTTCGTGCCGGTCTCGTTTAGCATGTGCTGGATGAGCCACGCCACGCTGGTCTTGCCGTTTGTGCCGGTTACGGCGAAAATCTTCATGTGCTCGTCGGGGCTTTCGTAGAACGCCTTTGCCGCGCGCGCCATGGCGTCTGCGACGGACTCCACCTGCAGCCAGGCCGCCGGAAAGTACTTGCCCGGCGCCGGGCGCTCGGAGACTATCGCGACCGCCCCCCTGTGCGTCGCCTCCTCCACATAGAGGTTGCCGTCCGTGTTCGCCCCGCCCACCGCGAAGAACGCGGCTCCGGCCCCGGCCCTGCGGCTGTCGTTAATGAGGGTCTTCACCTCCGCGCCCCTGTCTCCGCCCGCGGGCTTTTTGCAGCCGACGGCGCGCGCGAGGGCGTCGACCGTAAACACGCTCTCGCCGCCGCCGCCCTGCGCGAATGCCAGCCCCCTGCGGGGCGGGATGCATATGAGGCTCGCCAAATTTCCAAATCCTACCATATCACTTCATGCCTTTCCAGGCCACAATCTTTTCAAATTCCTCGTCGGTCTGTATCCCGAGATAGCTCGCGGCCTGGCGCGCGATGTGCGCGAAGGCCGGGGCCGCCACGACGCCGCCGTACCCGCTGCCCTTGGGGCTGTCTATCACCACTGTTATGACGAGCCGCGGGCGGTTCGCCGGGAAAAATCCGGTGAAGGAAGCGACGTGCTGTTTGGAGGTGTAGCCCTTTATTATCCTGACCTCCTCGCGCCCGTCGCGCACCACCGTCTTGCGGCCGATTTCGACGATTTTCTGGGTTGTGCCGGTCTTGCCGGCAACCTTGTATCCTTCGACCGCCGCGCGCTGCGCCGTGCCGTCCTTGCCGACCACCCCCGTGAGGATGTCGCACATCGTGGCCGCCGTCTTTGGGGAAACAACCTGCCTGACGCGCTTCGGCGCAAACACGATTTCCCTTCCGTCCTCGCCCGAAAACACCCTGCGCACGAGCTGCGGCTTCATGTAAACGCCCTGGTTTGCTATGACGCTCGTGGCGCAGTGTATCTGAAGGGGCGTGGCCGACACCGCGTGGCCCATCGGCAGGCGCGTTATCGTGAGCCCGTCCCATGAGCGGGGGTTGTGAAGCAGGCCGTTCTCCTCTCCGGCAAGCCCGAGGCCGGTCTTTTCGCCGTAGCCGAAGAGCTTGGCGTATTCGTACAGCTTCTTTTCGCCAAGCATCATGCCGAGGTGCGCCGCGCCGCGGTTGGAGCTTTTTTCCGCAATCTGGCGGACGCTCAACTGGCCGTAGTCGTGCGTGTCGCGCGGGAGCCTGAGGGTGCGGCCCTTGTAGAGGGCCGTCGATTCGGAAGTGTCGAAAACGTCGTCCTGGGTCACCATGTGCTCGTTCAGGGCGGCGGCTATGGGGATTATCTTGAAGGTGGAGCCGGGCTCGACCATGTTTGAAATCGCGTAGTTGCGCCGTTCGGCGTCCGACGACTTGCTGAAGGTGTTGGGGTTGAAGGAGGGGTAGCTGGCCATGGCCAGTATGTAGCCCGTCGCGGGGTCGCCGACTATTATGGAGGCGTTTTCGGGCGAGTATTTTTCCACGACGGCCTGGAGTTCGCGCTGGGCCATCTCCTGGAGGATTATGTCTATGGTAAGCTCCACGTTCATGCCGTTTTCGGCGGCGACTTCGCGCGTCCTGAACTGGGCTATCTCGCGGTTTCTGGCGTCCTTTTCGGTCTGTATCCAGCCGTCCTGGCCGCGCAGGTAGTAGTTGCACATCCTCTCGACCCCGCAGACGGGGGTGCCTTCGTTATTTATGAAGCCTATCGCATGGGAGGCGAGGCCCTCGGAAGGGTAGGTGCGCACGTAGTTTTTCTCGTATGTAAGGCCCTTTATTGAGAGCGCCTGGAGCCTCTCGAACACGTCCTCTTCGACGCGCATGAGGCGGCGGAAGCGGTTGCTTCTGATGCGCGTGCCGCCGTCAGTCTCAACTATCCTGCGCTCCGGGCGGCACTTGTCGAAAATCACGCTCGGGGGGATGTTCAGGATTTTTGCGGCCTCCTCCATCTTTTGGCGGTTCTTCTCGTAGAGGTCTGGATCCTTCTCGCGCAGCTCCTCGATGACTTCGGGGTCCATAGCGAGGTCTATTACCGGGCGCGACGAGGCGAGCAGGTTGCCTCGGGCGTCCACTATGTTGCCGCGCTTTGCGTTCACGCCCCTTATCGCCTGGCGCTGCTCGTCGACTGCGGCTATGCTCTTGTCCCTTTCAAGGACGTGCAAATCAAAAAGCCTCCCCGCGATTGCGGCGAAAGCCAGGCAGATTGCCGACAACATGAAAATGAAGCGGCCCTTGGGGATAAACGGCGATGTTTTCATCTTCTTGCGGTTTTCAGCGGGGTATCGGACGTCTTGTAGGAAAGTATGCGGCGGGCCACGCGCGTGCCGTCGGGGGCCGTGTCAAACACGCGGTATGCGAAAACCACCTTTTCCCCGGAGGGGAGCATGAGCTTTGTCCCGGCCCTCTTGCGCAGGGCGGCCGGGTCGTGGCTGCGGGCTATCTGGGCCGTCCAGAAGTCGTTTTCGCGCCTGAGCTTCCTTATTTCCTGCTCTGCGGACTTTACGCGGCCGGCCTCCACCGCGCAGCCCCTGCGCGCGACCATGGTCGAACCCGCCCCTATCCCGCAGACTGCGAGGAGGATTGCCGCCGAAAGCGCCAGCGACAGCGCGTGCCTTTTCTGGGAATGGTTCATGGGTCTAGTCCTTTCTTATTGCGCGCAGCTTTGCGGAGCGGCTGCGGGGGTTGCGCGCCCTCTCGGCTTCCGTGGCCGAAACCGGCTTGCGGGTGAGTATTTCGCCGAGCCTCGTCCTGTCCTGGACGGAGCCGTGGTCGTGCCTGTCTTGGGGCCTTCCGGCGGCCTTTTTGAAAAACCTTTTTACAATCCTGTCCTCCAGGGAATGAAACGTGATTACGGCGAGGACCCCGCCGGAGGCCAGGCTGTCAAACGCCCGGGGAAGGGCTTCCGACACCTCGTCCAGCTCCGAATTGACCGCGATTCTGAGGGCCTGGAAAACCAGGGTGGCCGGATGTATCTTTGAGCGCGGGTCGCGCCCCAGGGCCTTTTCAACGGCGTTTGCAAGGTCCAGCGTGCCTCGGATTTCCCCTCGGGATGCGGCGTCCTTTACGGCGCGCGCGGCCTTGCGCCAGCGCGGCTCCTCGCCGTAGTCGCGTATTATCCTCTCAAGCTCGGGAAGCGGAGAGCGCAGGATTAGCTCCATCGCGGTTTTCCCGCCAGAAATATCCATTCTCATATCGACGGGGCCGTCGTTTTTGAGGGAAAACCCGCGCTCCGCCCGGTCGAGCTGGAAGGAGGAGACGCCCAAATCCATCAGGATTCCGTCGTATCCTCCGGCCTCCGGAGCCGCCAGGCCGGAAAACGGCCCCGGCACGAATTTGAACCTTCCGGGAAATCGGCCAGCGAACTCCGCGGCGCGTTCGGCCGCCTGGGGGTCGCGATCCATGGCTACCAGGCTGCATTCGGCGGCTTCTAGAATGGCGGCGCTGTGCCCGCCGCCTCCGAACGTGCAGTCGAGGTACGTCCCGCCGTCTCTGGGGGCAAGCAGGGCTATCGTCTCGCCAAGCAAGACGGGCTCGTGTCCCGGACGGTCGCACCCGGCCGGAGATTCTCCGATGTCATGGGAGGCGGAAGGCATTTAACAGGGCCCTGAAGAGGTTTCTCTTTTTTTGCCCGCCGTTTTCGCGGGCGAGCTTCTTGAGCTGGGAGGGCGGCATGGTGAAGAATTCCCACGCGGTGCGCGGATCCTCCCTCGTTGCGGTTAGCGTTCCTGTTGAAATGAGAAGTTTAGATAGATTAGCCATATATTTTCCTTTTGCTCTATATGCCAAGTTCGCCGAGTATGTCGTCGACTTCCACGCCGCCGTCCATCTGCGACCATTCTTCAAATCTTTCCGGATTCCATATCTGGAATGTGGCAAGGCCGCCAACCAGCAGGGTCTCCTTTGCGATGCCCGCATACGACATAAGCTTTTCGGGCAGCATTATGCGGCCCTGCTTGTCGCAGCCCAGGCTTTCGCCTTTGCGGAAGATGTTCATTATCACCCTCTGCCTGTCCTGATTTGCCATGCCCATCTGCGACACTTTCGCGTAGAGGTTGGCCGTCATTTCCGGCGGATAGAGGGTAATTGAACCGTTGGGGTTGGGGAGGGCCAGGTACGCCCTGTCGGAATCGTCCCCGGAAAAACGCCATTTGGACGGCACCGTCAGGCGGCGCTTGTCGTCCACTGGGCGGGTGTATTCGCCCAGATAAACGGCCCTTTCCTTTGATTCATTCGACATTCCAAAACCCTTATATTTCTCCCATTTCTCACCATAATCGCCCATTTTCCCCCACTGTCAACAAATATTTGGAAAAAATCCCCACTTTCTTCGACTTTTTTGCGGGCCTTGCAAAAAACTTGACTGCTTTGCCTTGTCCCCAATTTTCAGTGACTTCCAAAAACGGATTTCTCCATTTGCCTCCATGTTTGGCCCTGCGCGGCTATGTCCGGGCAAGGGAGGGGTTCCGCTGGCTGGGCGGATTAAAATCGGGCGTTTCGCTGCACGGCGGGCCGGGCTGCACTTTTAATTTTTTAAATATATGGATGGCATTGCATTATGCAAAAAATCATATTTTTAACACATTTTTTTAAGCGGGCGATTTTTACGCGCAGACATAGAGTGGGTGGGGCGGATTCCACCGCCCGGGCCTCTTGAGGGGGATTTTGAAGACCGCTTCAATCCAGAAAAGTCCCGGGGCATTCTTGCGGTCCGCTTGGGATATTTGCATTTGATTCTGGGGGCTGCGGAAAGTGGAGGCGGCCTTTTTCGAAATCCGCCAGCTTATGGGAGTAGTTTCCGTGCCGCCGCTTGCGGGAAAATTTTTTGGGGGGCCGCAAAGGGCTATTCATGGCCTTTTTGCGCTGTTGCAAGGCCGTCTTAAAGCTGATTCCGCTATCGGCGATAAACCGCTTGCGGGGAGTTTGTCCTTTGAAGTAATTGTGGTTTAAGCGGATGCTTGACAGGCATATCCGCAATAAATTCCCATGGCGGGCCTTTCCATGCGGCAGGCGTGTTTCCGGTTCGTTTTTTATTCTTCCGCGAGGTGGGCGCAAACCCTGCCTGGCGCTTTTGGACTAGATGCGCGCCCAAGGCCCGATGCAGGGGGCTTCAGTGCGCCGTCGCATTCTTTAAGGGATAAAGATATGTGAGGGCCGGGAATGCGTCCGGTTTCTTGGCCGGCAGATTTTCCATGCCGCCCGGCAGGTACGGCTTATGGAAACCCGTGTGAGGGGATGGCTTTTAGAAATATTATTGGTTTTTAAGAAATTGTATGCAAGGCTCTTACGCTTGCGCATATGGAGCCGGGCGTTTGCTCCTCCCGCTTGGTGGCGGATTGAAATGAAAAAAAAGCGCGCCGGAATGCTCCGGCACGCTCAACACAAACTACAAACTGGACAATCCGTCCGATAATTGAGACTCCTCCGGGGAGGCGATGTTCAAAAATTTGGGAAAAATTTTTTTGGGGGTTCAGCGGCTGCGGGTTTGCGTGTTTTATAAGTGTAGCCTGCTTTTAAACTTGCATTTTTTTTGAGAGGCGGGTTTGCAGTCGGTTTTGCGCGCTTTTGCGGGGCGGGTTCAGGCAAAATGCGGTATATTGCAGAATTTTTCCGAATCTTGCCGCGCTTGCGGGAGGGCTGAAACCCTCCCGCCTAAAATCTCCTCGGCCGAATCAAATTCCGGCGCATTTTTTAATCCCGAAATCTCCCGTTTAAACTGCGCGGGTTTGAATGGCTAAAGGGGAGCGAAAAAACCGATGCCGCCTTGTGGTCGGGGGAAATCTGCCCTTGCCGCAAACGGATTTCGCAAAAATTCCGCTTTCGATTCCAGACCGGCCCTCTCCGTTCTTTCCGTGAATCCATTTTTTTAAGGCTCATATCCCAGGCCTTGCCGCCCGGCGGTGGGGGCGGTTGGAGGCAAAAAAAACGGCGCACTCTTGTGCGCCGCCTGAATGTCTCGCCTGATTTTTTCGGGGCCTATTTTTGCGGGATGACCTCGATTCCGCAGACCTGCGGGTCGCGGCTCTCATTGGCGCGCTTTTTGCCGCCGACAAATTCGAGGACGATTTTGCTGTCGCCGTCGCTTTTCACGTCCCTGATTTCGGCCACAACCGCCTTGTTGACGCCGCCGGCCTCCCTGGCCACGTCGTAATCTTTCAGGATATATTCGCCGTTTGCCTTGACGTCGAATTCGCGCTTGCCGGCGGTCTTGTCCCTGCTTGATTCGGCGAAGTGCAGGCGCACCGTGTACTTCTGCCCGGGCTTTCCGCTCAGATATGCGGTGTAGGTGCTGTTGCTCCAGCGCACGGTCCTGTACATATCGGGATGCCCGGGGTTCTTGACGCCCGTGAGGTCCACGTTTTCGGTCTGGAATCCCACGGGGGCTTCCAGAAAGCCCGGGTCCTTTTCAAACTCGCCCCTGTTGTATCCGCCGCAGTTTATGCGGACGGCCGGCTTGCGCACGATTTCGCGGGGCTTGAATGTAAAGCCAGCGTCGCCCCAGTTTGCGGGGTCGGCGTTCTTGTTGTTTGCTATGTACTGGGAATCCTTCACCCCGACGTTCCAGCCGTCGACCATGACGACGGGCTTGTCGTTTTTGAGGGCGGATTTCGGGATGGATACCGTGATTGTCTTTGAATCCTTGGGGGCGAGCGAGACGTAGTTGTCGCTGTAAGACACCGGCAGTATGCGCTTTTTGGAGTTCCTGCCCTGGACTTGCAGGTGGGCCATGAGGGCGACGTTCGGCGTGTCGTTTGCCAGCGTCACGTCGATGTGGACGCTGTTTTTGTCGCTGCGGACTTTTGCGGAGGACTTCAAAAGGACCTTCGGGAGGTTTTCCAGGTCTTTGAAGTCTTCGAGGGCCACAAGCTTGTTGTCGTCGCTCAGAGTCTTGACATCCTCGGGGCTTGCGGAGAGGCTGCGCCAGTAGAAGTTGTCGGAGAGGAGCCTGCCCTTTGAATCCTCCAGCTCCAGCTTTACGAAGTGTATCCTGGAGAGGTTCTCGGGCCACTCGATTTTGCCGAGGGTCGCCGCCGAAACTGCGGGGATGTCAACCTTGTAGTCTTTGCGCGCCGCCACTGTGCCGTCGAAGTTGTAAACAGTCAGCCTGCCCCTCGCGTTCTGGAGTGCCGCGGGGTTGTGGTTTACGGCCTGGACAATCCCCTTGTCGGTTTCGCTGAAGAAGATGTGCACGGGCTCGCATGCCTTCTTCACGCCGAAGAACGACGCGTTCGGCTCAAGGTCGTACTGTATCAGTTGCCATACGAAGCTCGGCTGTGAGGGGATGCTCATCCAGTAGAGCACGCCCTGGGCCGGATCGAACATCCTGCCTAGCCTTCCTTCGTAGAGGGCTCTGTGCATTTCGTAGTTCATCATCTGCGCCTTGCGGACGAAGTCGGCCAGATTTTTCAGCTTGCCGTAGCGGGTTTCGGCGTAGCGCGGGTATTTGCGCCCGCCGCCCGCGCAGAAGTTGTGTTCGGCCCAGGAGTCGGTTATGCCGTCCCATTCCGACTTCGGGAACATCCCCTGGATGGATTCGAGGGTTGGGACGGAGAAGCCGCCGATTTCGGTCTTAAAGGTTTCGCGCTTGTTGAAACGCGGGTCCTCGAAGTATCTCTGAAGCCTCACCGGAGGGGTCCAGTCGTATGGGCCGCCCGAGTTGAAGCCGTAGCCGCCGCCCGAATTCGACTGGTAGTGGCGGGAGGGGTCGGTCTCAACCAGCATGTACCTCACCGCGTCGTCGAGGTACTTCGTGGGCGTGGCCTCGTTGCGGCTGCACCACAGGACCACGCTCGGGTGGTTGCGGTAGCGCAGCACCTTGTCGCGGACGTTTGCCATGTAGAGGGCGGTGTCGACGGGGTCGGCGTTGTTGAACTGGAAGAACTCGTCCCAGAGCATGATGCCGTACTTGTCGCAGAGCTCAAAGAGAAGGTCGCTTGTGCTTTGTCCGCCCCAGTTGCGTATCATATTGAAGTTCAGGTCGCGGTGCATGCGGACCTGGGTTTCCAGGCGCTCCCTGTCGATGCGCTTCAGGGCTTCCTCCATGCCCCAGTTGCCGCCTTTCATAAACACCCTGACGCCGTTTACAGACAGTGCAAAATTCGGGTTGCCGGGCTCGAAATACTCAAACTTCCTTATGCCGAAATTGAGCTCGCGGGTGTCGGAAACGGCCTTTTCGTCCTCAAAGGAAAGGCTCAGCCTGTACAGGTTTGGCTCGCCGAGGCCGTTGGGCCACCAGAGCTTCGGGTTTTCGAGCTTAAGCTGCGGATACTCCTCCGGGGTGAACTTCACCGTGGCGGTGTGCCACGGGGCAATGTCTATTTTCTTTTCAAACTTCACATTCCCAAAAGAGCCTTTTACAGTCCCCTTTACGGGCTTGTCGGTTACGTTCTGGACGGGGACTTCCACAGACACGGTTGCGATATCCGTCTTGGGAAGATTGGGAAGGTCGGTTGTGACGTAGGGGTCTTTTATTATTGCAGGTCCCGTAGCGGAAATCGTTACGTTCTGCCATATTCCGCTGTTTCTGTCGCGTATGCCCGACTGCCAGTCCCAGCCGACGGAGCAGCCGAAGGTCGGGCCGTCCAGCCTTCCTTCGCCGCCGCAGGGGCCGCCCGTGGTTCCCATCGTGTGCTCCGAGGGTATGCCCTTTGTGGGCTGCGGGGAGATTCTCACGGCTATCGCGGTTTCCTTGCCGGGCTTTACGTCGTATTTTGTGATGTCGAAAATGCCCCTGATGAAGGCCCCGTGTATGGGGCCGACCCTCTTGCCGTTCACCCAGACTTCGGCGCTGTAATTTATGCCGTTAAAGTTGAGCCATACGATTTTGTCCTTGAAATCCTCCGGGATATTGACCGTGGCGCGGTACCACCAGTCCTTCCGGCACAGGTCTTCGGGAATCTTTTCGGGGCGGTTGTTTTCGTCGTAGAGCGGCTCGGGATAGACGTTGTTATTTACGAGGGTGGTGAGGACTGTTCCGGGCACCGTCGCCTTGTACCAGCCTTTCGGCTCGAACGACACCTTTGAAATCTCCCGGCCCTCTTCGGGCTGCTTTGCGGAGCTTTCCCTGTACCAGCCCTGCTTCAGAGCCTCCGCCTTTACGACTTCGGCGTCCTGCATCTGCCAGTTGCCGGACACCTCAATCGTGTTCGCATTCTGCGCGTAGGATGACGCGCAGGCGGAAGCGGCTATGAGGGCAAGCAGCCTCGCGCCCCTCCCGATTATCCCCGGCCCCCTCCCGGCGCCGGATTTTCCATCACATATTTTGATTGACATAAAATGAGATTGTTGAAGTCCGGAAAATTAGGATTGTTTTCGGGCGCATTCAATAAAAAAACATGGTTTCAGATTTTTTGCGAAGGCGGGGCTTTCTTCCGCCGCGCGCTTAAAATGGCGCCGCCCGGGCGGGGCAAAGGCGCGCTCAGGGCTGATTCTGTGCAAAGCCTGCGCTTTTGGAAGCCGTCTTGGGGGGGGATCTGAATCTCAGGCGATGCGGTGCGCGTCCATTTTCCGTCCCCATGCTCCGAAATCTTGCGGGTACGCGAAAAATCGGGCTGCCGCCTCGTCCGGGCCGGGGCCCGCGCGGGATGCCGCGCCGCCTTCTGGCTATTTCATGGCGCTCAAAGGCGATGGCGGGGGATTGTCTCTTCCCCATGCCCCGGGGGTGTCCGACATTTTTAAAACCAGCTCGCCGCCCTCCATTATCTGGCTGTGGCTAATCCATGCCCGGTCGAATTTTTTGCCGTTTAGCGTCGCGGATGCCACATAGATGTTTTTCCCGCCCGGATTTTCAGCCCTTATCGAAAACGTCCTGCCGTTTGCGAGGGATATGGAAGACTTTGAAAATACGGGCGAGCCTATCAGGTAGTAGTCCTGCCCCGCATTCGGGAAAAATCCCATGGCGCCGAACACGTACCATGCGCCCAGGGCGCCGGAATCGTCGTTGCCGGGCAGGCCGTTGGGGGCCGCCCTGTACCGGCCGAGCATGGCGGGGAGGCGTTCGGCGGTCTTGTCGTGGCGGCCCGCCCAGATGTACATGTAGGGCGTAAGGAAGAACGGCTCGTTTGTGATGTCGCACCGGCCACGGACGTCGAAAAATGCGTCCAGCCTCTTTACGAAGGTCTCGTTTCCGCCGCATTTTTCTATCAGGGAGGCGACGTCGTGCGGGACGAAGAAGGAGTACGTCCAGGAGTTTCCCTCGTAGAATGTGTGCCCTTTCCATGTGCAGCCGTCGCGCGGCGAAAACGGCTCCATCCACCTCCCGTCGCGGTGCCTCGTGCGTATAAATCCCCTGACGCCGCCGTCTTCCACGCTTTCATCCCACAGGTTCGCCCATTGGCCGGAGCGCCCGAAGTAGAGTTCGGCGTCCTTTTTGAGGCCCATTCCCGCTGCAATCTGGGCTATGCAGAAATCGTTGTAGGCATACTCCATGTGCTTGCCGGGCGAGCGGTCCACGCCTTCCATTGTAAGATACCCCAGGTTGCGCCAGTCTTCCAGACCTCCACGGCCTTCCTTGAAGTGGTCTTCGGGCGGCACTTCCGCGTTTGTCTTGACCGCCGCATAGGCGTCCTTCCAGTTTATGCCGGGCAGCTTTTTGACATAGGCGTCGGCTATGAATACGTCGGCGTTGCTGCCGCCCTGGACCCTTCCGTTGTAATTGCCGCTGCGCCCGTCCGGCAGGAACCCCTCGTGCTTTTGGATGTCTATCAGGGCCCGGATGGTGTCGGCCTGCCTGCGGGGGGCGATGAGGGTGAGAAGGGGGCCCGTGGTGCGGAAGGTGTCCCAAATCGCGTAGAAGTCGTCGTAGTACGGCTCTTTGGACTTCCAGAGGGGGTTCTCCCCGGTCCTGTCGGAGGGCATGAGCATGGAGTGGTACATGCAGGTGTAAAAAACCCTCTTTTGCTCTTCGGTACCGCCTTCGACCCGGATTTTCCCGAGGGCATCGTTCCAGATTGCGACCCCCTTTTCGCGGGTGCCGTCAAAGTCGAATCTGTCTATTTCTCGGACGTTTGCCCTGGCCTGTTCGACGCTTACAAACGAGATTCCGACTTTGACCCGCACGGTGCGCGCCTCCTTCCCCCTGAATTCGAGCCACGCAACGGTGCGCTCCGGGCCGTCCGCAGGGGCTTTCCCTGCCTGCGCTGAGGCGTTTTCGACGGCCCTCGTGCCGCGCGACGCCGCCGGGGTGTCGCTTACTGCGTAGAAATAGACCGTATAGGGCACCGGCTGGAGGTTCCAGCCGCCCGTGACGCTCGCCTGTCCCGCAACCTCCGTGGGCGAGAGGACCCTGACCGAAGAGCCGGCAAAGCGCTGGCCTTCGCCTGCGATATTGAAATACAGGAAGTGGTTCGGGTCGAAGATTAGGCGCGCGGTTTCTCCGGCAGGATAAGTGAAGCGGTAGATTGAGGCGCGCGAGGCTGTGGTGATTTCGGCCTTCACGTTGTAGCGTTTGAGAAGCACGCTGTAATAGCATAGCTTTGACGTTTCGTCCCCGCGCTCCGAACCGATGCCGGAAAGCTGAAATTCTCCGGTTGTCGGCATGATGAGGATGTTGCCGTATTTCGCGCCCCCGCCTGTGCCGCTGACGTGGGTTTGGCTGAAGCCGTTTATGACCCCGTTCGGGCTCCAGCCGGAATTTGTGTTGTTTTTGCCTGTGTCGGGGGCAGGCTTTATCATGCCGAACGGGAGGGCGGGGCCTATGAACACGTGCCCCGGCCCCTGCGACCCTATCCAGGGGTCCACGTAGTCCGACGGGGATGCTGCGGAGCTTTCAGGCCGCGCGGATGCGGCATGGTGGAGGGTTGAAAGCGCAAAAAATAAAAGGAAGAACCTGCGTGTCATTCGGCGATTGGTTTTGCGGCAATAATCGGGGATGCGCCCGGCTCCGTCAACTTTATAAAGACGCTTGGGGCGCGGGCGATGGCAGGGACGGCGGAGTTTTTTTGGAGCCAGGCAGAGACACAGCGGGAAATTGCGGGTTTTAGAATAAATTTTGGCTCTGACACAGATAGGGGAACGGAAAACGGGTAGGGGGGGGCGAAATTCTGGGCGGAGAGCTAAAACCCGTCTAGTCGGCTTCCCGACCCAATCTCGGAAGCTCAAAACGCCCGGAATTTCCATATTTTGGCAAAAGCAGGCGCACTCGGGCAGGCTCTGAGGCGCTTCGCCCAAACCGGTCTTGCAATGCCCCGAATCTGGCGCCTTGCGGCATCGGGCGGCATGGCGTTCCGACATGCGCATGATGCGCCGGGCGGATTCCGGAATGAACCTTGCGCATCTGAAAAATTGCGCAATGGGATTTGGAGCCTTCCGCCGCGCATGTTTTGCCCCCGGCCTGCAACATTCCGCCCCGCATCGGTTTTTGGCGGCGGCGACCGTGCCGATTCGCCAGCCGGGGGCGCAAAAAATCCGCAGCCGGAATGCAGCCGCGGACTCATTTGCGCCCGCCGTGCGGGCCCCGTTTGCGCGGAATTTAGGCCACGCGCTCCACAAACACCTGCGGCGGATTCGGGCGCCTCGGGGCCAGTCGGTAGGCGTTGCGCAAATAGTCGAGCGCAGAATCCAGCGAGGATTCGTCGTTATAGTGTATCATAAGGAGCGGCTCGCCCTGCTTTACCTGCGTGCCAATCTTCTTTATCTCGGTTATGCCGACGTAGGGGTCGTGCTTGCCGTTCTTGCCGTTTGCCAGAAGCTGTATGCCGCGCGCTATCATGCCCGCGTTTATGTTGTGCACGTAGCCGCGCTTGGGGGCGGGCAGCTTGCGCGTGTGCTTGGGCATCGGGTATTTGGAGGGGTCCGTGAGCCACGGGGCGTCCCCGCCCTGGGCGTGCACCATGTCGAGGAATTTCCGGTAGGCCGAGCCGTCCTCTATGACGCGCTCCACCGCCTGCTTCGAGGCGAGCGTGGAGCCGGCGACGCCCGCCTGGCGGACTATCTCCATGCCGAGGCGCATCACGAGGTCCTTCATGTCCTCCGTGCCCTCTCCCTTCAGGAATTTTATGGCTTCCAGAACTTCGAGGCCCTCGCCGACGCTGTCGCCAAGGGGCTGGTTTATGTCGGTTACGAGCGCGACGCACTTGCGCTTCATGACGCGCGCCACGCGGGTTATCGTCCTTGCGAGCTGCTTTGCCTGTTCGAGGTCGCGCAGGAAGGAGCCGTTGCCCCACTTCACGTCCACCACCAGACCCTCGGCCCCGGCCGCGAACTTCTTGCTCAGCACGGAGGTCGTTATGAGCGGCAGCGACGGGATTGTCGCGGTATTGTGGCGCATCTTGAATATTATCTCGTCCGACGGGGAGATTCGGTTGTCGTGGTGGCAGATTGCGCATCCGACCTTTTCAAGCTGCCTTATGAAATCCGGAATCGGAAGCGTGGTCTTGAATCCCGGTATGGACGACAGCTTGTCGTGGACTGAAATCACAAAGTCCTCGTCGGGGCTTATCATGCAGGGCATTACGACCCCGCAGGCCGCCGCTATGGCAGCGAGTATTATGGTTGTCTTGTCGCCGACGCCGCCGGTGGAGTACTTTGCGACTTTCGGGCGGGTGATGTCGGCAAGGTCGAGGACCTCCCCGGTGAGTATCATTTCCTCCGCGAACATGGCGGTTTCCTGCGCGGACATGTCCTTGAAGTAGATGGCCATAATCAGGGCGGACATCTGGTAGTCTGGGATTTCCTTGTCGAGGATGGAGTCGACCAGAAACCTTACTTCCTCTTCCGTAAATTCGTTGCCGTCGCGCTTTTTCTCTATGAGGTAGGCATATGACGGCTTTATGGTTGTTTTGATGCTTGGTATCTTCTTTATGGCCATATTGTGCTTCTTTCCGGACTTCCGGGCCTGGCGCGCATTCCGCCGCCCCGCGGATTTTATGCGATGGGTTTTCGCAATCCTTCGGGGCGCGACGCGCCCATTACGCCCGTCGGCGGTTCGCCCAGGCCCAATTTTGATTGAGACAGCGTTTTTTGAAAATAGTTTCAAAAAATGGGCCCTGGCGGCGCCGTTGTTTTGCGGAACTGGGTGGAGGGCGGATGCACGCCCGGGTTTCGCTTTGCGGATGCCGGTCTCGGCTGGCCGGCGGGATTGCCGCGCACGGGGCAGCGACGCGCCCGCCGCTCCCCGCGCCGGTTGGCGGATGCGGAAAAATCCGCCGTGTCCCGACTGCCGCAAATGGAATCGAAGGAAAATGCAAAAGCACCCCACTTCGCCCGCGTCATTTATATAACGTGGCTGCTTTTTGAAAAAAGTCGAGCATAAAATGCAAAAAACTAGCAAGTTGCGGGTTTGGTATTCCGAATGCGGCCCGGCGGCCGCCGGTTTTGGCCCGCCGGCTTCCAAAAACGGGCCGGATTTTGAAAAAAAGATTGTAAAATCAAAATTTAGCGTGTTCAAATATGCCGTTTTAAAAATGGGCGGCAAATCTAAAGACAATACCGAACGCAGTTTTGAATCGGCCTTTGCCGAACTTCAGGATATTCTGCGCGAACTTGGCGGCCAGGGGGTCGCCCTCGACGCCCTCGTCGAAAAGTACGCGCGCGCCAAGTCGTGCCTTGAGATTTGCCGCAAGCGGCTGTCGGACGCCGAAATGCAGGTGAAAAAACTCGGGCCCGACGGAGCCGAGGCGTTTGAAGAGTAGAGAAAGGCTTTTGCCGCCGCCGGGCGGCCTGTTTCACACCATGTCTATTTTAAGCAAAATAAGGGGCCCGGAGGACGTCAAGGTCCTCGCGGCGCACGAACTGCCGCTTCTGGCCGCGGAAATAAGGAACGAAATAATAACGGTCACCTCCAAAAACGGCGGCCATGTGGGCCCCAATCTGGGGGTTGTGGAGCTTTGCATCGCGCTCCACAGGGTGTTTTCAACCCCCGCAGACAAGATTGTTTTCGACGTCTCCCACCAGAGCTATGTCCACAAGCTCCTCACCGGGCGCAACGGGCCGAAATTCAGGGAGTTGCGCAAATCCGGCGGATATTGCGGCTTCTGCAACCGAAAGGAAAGCGAGCACGACGCCTTCGGCGCGGGCCATGCGGGAACCGCTCTCTCCGCCGCCCTGGGGCTCGCGGCGGCGCGCGACCTGGCTGGGGGCGATGAAAACGTGATAGCCGTGCTTGGCGACGCTGCGCTCACAAACGGCATAAGCTTCGAGGCGCTCAACAACATACGCTCGTCGGCAAAGAAGTTCATAATGATTCTAAACGACAATAAAATGTCGATTTCAAAGAACGTCGGCGCGCTCTCCCAGTATTTCAACGACCTCATCACGAACCCGATGTACAACCGCCTCTACACCGACCTGGACTCGTTTCTGCGCAAGTCCTATATCGGCTCGAAGGTGGCAAAAATCGGGCGCAGGGCCATGCACGAGACGAAGGACTTCCTCGTGTCGTCGTCGATGTTTGAAAAGTACGGCCTGCGCTACCTCGGCCCGATAGACGGCCACAACATCGTCCAGCTTGAGCAGTACCTCAACTTCTGCAAAAACAGCCCCGAGCCCGTCATATTGCACATACTTACGGAAAAGGGCAGGGGGCTGGACTGCGCCCTCAAAAATCCGGAAAAATTCCACGGCGCAAGCCCCTACAACATTGTGACCGGGGCCAATACCGAGCACACCGACCCCAGCGTCCCGCTCTACCAGGACGCCATGGGCAAAACCCTCGTCAAAATCGCCGAAAAGGACCCGGCCGTGGTGGGCATAACCGCCGCGATGTCGGCAGGCACGGGGTTGTGCCATATAAAAAACGCGCTTCCCAGGCAGTTTTTCGACGTGGGAATCGCAGAGGAGCACGCGGCGATATTCGCGGCGGGGCTTTCGGCGCGGGGCGTGCGGCCGGTTGTCGCAATATATTCGTCATTCATGCAGAGGGCGGTGGACTGCGCCATGCACGACGTCTGTCTCCAGGAGCTTCCCGTGACGTTCTGCATGGACAGGGCCGGGCTGTCAGCCCAGGACGGCGCGACCCACCACGGGCTTTTCGACATCGCCATGCTGCGCTGCCTGCCCAATTCCATCATAATGCAGCCCTCCAACGAGGACGAGACCGCCGACATGCTCTACACTTCGATTTACAGCGGCAGGCCGTGCTTCATCCGCTATTCGCGCGGAAAGGGCGAGGGCGTGAAGATGAAGGATTTTCCGGAAAAGATTGAAATCGGCAAGGCCCGGACGGTGGCGGAGCCTTCCGGGGAAGTCGTCATATGGGCCCTTGGGAACATGGTTGCAGTGGCGGGCCGCGTAGCCGAAATGCTCGGCGAAATGGGCGTGCGCGCGGGCGTCGTCGACGCGAGGTTCGTAAAGCCCCTGGATGCCGAGCTTCTCTCCAGGCACGCATCTGAAAACCGGCTGGTGGTCACCATTGAGGACCACTCAGTGCGCGGCGGGTTCGGCGGGGCGGTCGCCGAATTCCTTCAGGAAAACGATATTCGCACGCCGCTTGAGATTGTCGGCTGGCCAGACCGGTTCATCCCGCACGGCTCCAGCGTGGACATACTGCGCAAGGATTACGGGCTCGACCCGGCTTCAATCGCCCAGCGCATAGAAAAGCGCCTGCGCAAGATTTAGCCTTTTTATGCGGTTTTTCGCGATTGTGCGCCGGGGGGGTTCCGGCGCATTTTTTGCGCCTGGCGCCCGGGGTAACGCTTTCAGGTATCGGTTTTGCATGGGGTGCAGTCCGGTTAAATGAAGCCCGCCCGGGGACGCTCCGGGTGGGAGCAAATACCTTTGGGAGCCTGTCTTGCCATGGCTTTTCGCATTCAAATGCCCAAATCCGGCAGACGTATGGGAGCGGGGCATTTTCCGGAGGGCGGCTGCGGAATTTTCAATGCTTCCGAAGGGGGTTGAAGGGTACGGAAAAGCCATGCGCAGGCCCGGGGATGAAGGGCGGATTTTTATATGAACTTCGTCCCGGCCCCGACACTGTTTGCAAAAAGGGGGACGGGCCAAATCCGGTTCTGGAAATACTGCCATGCGCGCAAACGAAGCTGCGCAGCCTGTGCGAAACTTGCTTTTCCGCCTCTTTGGAGGCGTTCCGGTCTGCGCCATTCCCCGTCTTATCGGGCGTGCACAGGGATACGCTTGAGGCTCCGGGGCGCGTGCAGCCTTCCGCTATTGAGAGGCGCGGGAGGCTTGGAGCGACTTCCCGGAGACTTGCGGCGTTTGGGGAATCCGCCGGGGCCTCAAAGGCAGAGGGCGCCTCGGTTGGAGCATACGAAGGCCGCCATTTTTGCGGCGTCCTCGGCTGCGTCTTCGGGGGCCGCGCCTTCGAGAATCCTGCATACGAACGTGGCGGTGAAGGAGTCTCCCGCCCCGACAGTGTCCTTTACCTCGGCCGGGACGGCGTCGGCTGAGACCTCTGCGGAGTCGGATATAACCATGTAGCCGCGTTCCCCGCGCGTGAGAATCAGGTACGAGAGGCTGAACATCTCGAAAATCCTGCGGGCGCAGTCCTCCTCGCTCCCCCCGATGCCGAACATTTCGGAGAGCACGGGGAGTTCCGAGTCGTTTAGCTTAAGAACGTTCGCAAATTCGAGCGACCTGAGCGCCAGGTCTTTTGAATAGTAGTTCTGGCGCAGGTTTACGTCCAGCACCCGCAGGCATTTTTTTGACGCGGCCCTCAGGAGGCTGAACAGGGCCTTGCGGGATTTTTCGCCGCGCTGAGCCAGCGTGCCGAACGCGATTGCGTCGGATTTCGCCGCAAAGAAGAGCGCCTCGTCGGTGGCCTCCACCTCGTCCCAGGCGGCCGGGGAGCATATTTCGTAGGAGGGCTGGCCGGCGGAGTCCACGCTGACTTCGACCCTGCCTGTCGGAACCCCGTCGAGAATCTGGACGCATGAGGCGTCGAGGCCCTTTTTTGCCAGCGTCGAGAGGCATTCCCGCCCGAGCCGGTCGCGGCCGACCGCGCTCACGAGGCGGACGTCCGCCCCGAATGCTCCGCAGTAGTAGGCGAAATTGAGCGGGGCGCCGCCGAGCGACGCGCCGTCTTCAAAGACATCCCAGACGATTTCGCCGAAAGACATTATTTTTTTGTTTTGCATGCAGTGTGTGCCGTTTTTTTTATTCAGACAATGGGATATCGGATTTGTTTTGTAAATCCGATAAAAATCCTCTGTGGAATCCGCTCCGCAGCGCAAAAATGCCGCCGTCTGAAACTTTTTTCCGGTTGCGGCGTTTTACATGCGTAAGTTTTAAGCGAAATTTTAATGCAATGAAATCTGTGTCAGCCAAAAAACTGGCCGCTGCGGCGCTGGTTCTCGCCGCGGCCTTTGCGTCGTGGAAGATGTTCTTTTCGCAGCCTGCCGAAGTGTCGCGGTACAGGACTGCCGAGGTCGCGCCCAGGGACATAAAGTTTGTCATCGACGTGTCGGGAACCGTGGAGCCGGAGGACCTCGTCGACGTCGGGGCCAGGGTGTCCGGGGAAATACTGTCGTTTGGCAAGGACGCCGACGGCAAGACGGTGGACTACGCCTCGCGCGTCAGGGAGGGCGAGCGGCTCGCGCTCATCGACGACGAAATCCAGCGCTCCGAACTCTTGCAGGCGCAGGCGCAGCTCGAGGTCGCCAAGGCCGCCGAGGCGCAGGCCCGCGCGAATCTGGCCCTGGACCGCGCCGTCTTCACGCAGGCCATGCGCGACTGGGAGAGGGCCGAGAAGCTGGGCGTCGGCGACGCGCTCTCCCAGTCGGAATACGACTCCTATCTGGCCTCCTACGAGAAGGCCGCCGCCCAGATGGATGTCGACAATGCCAAGATAAGCGCGGCTCTTGCCGAAATCGCTCAGGCCGAGGCGAACGTGAAAACCGCCGAGCGCAACCTGAGCTACTGCGAGATAAAGGCCCCCGTCGACGGCATCGTGATAGACCGCAAGGTGAACATCGGCCAGACCGTCGTCTCCAACATGAGCGTAAGCAGCCTCTTTTCCATCGCAAAAGACCTGCGGCGCATGGAGGTGTGGGCGTCGGTGAACGAGGCCGACATAGGCTATGTGAAGCCCGGGCAGAAGGTGGAGTTTACGGTGGACGCCTTTCCCGGGGAAAAGTTCGGCGGGTACGTCGGCAAGATAAGGCTGAACGCCACCATGAACCAGAACGTCGTAACCTACACAGTGGAGGTCGTCGTTGACAATTCGGACGGGCGGCTTTTGCCGTACCTTACGGCAAACCTGAAGTTCGAGGTGGAAAGCGAGGCGGGGGTCCTGTCCGTCCCCAATTCGGCGCTCAATTTCGAGCCGGATTTCGCCGAGCCTGCCGCAGACGGCGCAAAGCGCGTGTGGGTGCTGCGCCCGGGCGGCGCCGACCCCGTTCCGGTCGAGGTTGAGACCGGGCTGACGGACGGGGTATTCACCAAGGTTTCCTCCCCCGGGCTTTCCGGGGGCGAGGCGGTCGTAACCGGAATCGAGACGGTTTCGCAGGCCTCCGCCTCCGCGTCCAACCCGTTCATGCCCAAGCCCCCGCGCAGAAGGCAGGCCCAGCAGAAAAAATGAGCCTCATAAACCTTGAAAACATTCGCAAGGACTACGTCGTAGGCGACATCGTCCTGCCCGTCCTCAAGGGCATAACCCTGCGCGTCGAAAAGGGCGACATGGCCGCGCTTACCGGGGCGTCCGGCTCGGGCAAGAGCACGCTCATGAACATCCTTGGCTGCCTGGACCGCCCGACTTCCGGAAAGTATTTTCTGGACGGCGTGGAGGTGTCGCGCCTTTCAAACGACGGCAGGGCCGACATGCGCAACAGGAAGATAGGGTTCGTGTTCCAGAACTTCAACCTGCTCGCCCGCACTACGGCCCTTGAAAACGTCATAATGCCGCTGGGCTACACTGCGGCCCACCTCAGCGAGCGGGAGATGCTTGAGCGGGGGAGGGCGATGCTCGAGCGCGTTGGCCTTGCCGAGCGCATGGACCACGAGCCGTCCCAGCTTTCGGGCGGGCAGCAGCAGCGCGTGGCGATAGCCCGCGCCCTGGTAAACAGCCCCGAAATCCTTTTTGCCGACGAGCCAACCGGGAATCTCGACAGCCGCATGAGCGACGAAATCATGGACATGTTCTGCCGCATAAACGAGGACGACGGCGTGACTATAATACTCGTGACGCACGAGCCCGACATCGCGGCCAAGGCCAGGCGCATCGTCCGCCTGCACGACGGCGAGATAGCCGAGGACGTCACAATAAGGCCCCGCGCGCGATGAAAAATTTGAGGATAGTCGCCGCCGCCCTGAAGTCCATCATGCGAAACCCCATGAGGACCTTTCTCACGACCCTCGGCATTGTAATCGGCATCGCCTCCGTGATAGCCCTTATGGAGATAGGGGCGGGGGCGCAGCAGATGCTCGAGCGGAACATCTCCTCCATGGGGGTGAACTCCATAATGATAAGGCCGGGCGCCAGCATGATGGGGGGCGTTAGCTCCGGCGCCGGCGCGAAGGCGACGCTCACTGCGGAGGATGTGGAAAAAATTGTGAAAAACTGCCGGAGCGTGCAGTACGCCACCCCCGTGGTGTCGGTTCGCGGGCAGCTCATCTACGGCGGGAAAAACTGGAGCCCCTTCAGCATAAGCGGCGTCAATTCCGACTACCTGGAAATCGGGAACTGGAGGATAGCGGACGGGGCGATGTTCGACGCCCATGCGGTTTCGAGGGGCGCCAAGGTGTGCGTCATAGGCTCCACCATAAAGCGGGAGCTCTTCGGGGATTCCGACCCCCTCGGCAAGGACCTGCGCATACAAAACGTCGTGTTTAAGATTGTAGGGGTGCTCGCGTCCAAGGGGGCCAACATGATGGGGATGGACCAGGACGACGTCGTAATAGCGCCGTGGACCGCCGTGCGGGCCCGCCTGACGGGGGCGGGGCAGAGCTCAATAAGCTCGGTGTCGTCGTCATCCTCGTCCACTACCGCCACGAGCGTGACATCCACCTCGTCGGTCTATCCCGACGCAACCGACCTGTACCCGCCCGTATCCGACGACAACATGCCCCCCGTCCGCTTCCAGAATGTCGACACCATATCCGCATGGGCCCGCAGCCCTGACGAAGTCGATTCCGCCGTTTCCGAAATAACCAGGGTCTTGCGCGAAAGCCACAGGCTGGCCGACGGCGCCGAGGACGACTTCCAGATAAGGACGATGGCCGAATTTTCGGAATTTCTGACCGGGCAGACAAAGACCATGACAAACCTGCTCATATGCGTCGCCTTCGTCTCGCTCGTCGTGGGCGGCGTCGGCATCATGAACATAATGCTTGTCTCCGTGACCGAGCGCACGCGCGAGATTGGCCTGAGGATGGCGGTTGGCGCCAAAAAGAGGGACATACTGTGGCAGTTCATGGTCGAGGCCGTCGTGATATGTCTGTTCGGGGGGCTGGTGGGGATTCTCGCGGGCCACGGCGCATCGCTGGCGCTTGCGGGCGTGATGAACTGGCCCACGACGATTTCTTACGCGGCCGTCGCGCTCTCCGTGGGGGTGTCGGCGGCAGTCGGCGTGGTGTTCGGCTACTACCCCGCGTGGAAGGCGGCCAGGCTCGACCCCATTGAGGCTTTGAGATATGAATAAGGCGTTGGAACGAATTTTTCCGGCTGCGGCGCTTGCGGCGCTTTCCGCATGCGCGGTGGGGCCGGATTTTGAGAGGCCCTCCGTGCCGCTCGCGCCGGGCTATGAAATCCCGGATGCGTCGCAAAAGGATTTTCAGGAGGCCGGCCAGGACGACATTTCAAAGTGGTGGACGCGCTTCGGCGACCCGCTCCTTTCGTCATTCATTGAGCGCGCCTTCGAGCGCAACTTCGACATGGCGATAGCCCGCGCGTCGCTCGACTCGGCAAGGGCCGCCCTCGGCGTCTCCCAGAGCGGCCTGTTCCCGGCTCTCGACGGAAACGCCGCCATGACGGAGTCCGGAAAGGGCAACACGGGCACGCGCCCGACATACTCCCTCGGGCTCTCTTCAAAGTGGGAAATCGACGTGTTCGGAGGCACGCGCCGCGCCGTCGAGGCTTCCCTTGCCGACTACATGGCCTCGTCCGCCGACAGGTGCGCCGTAAAAATAGCCGTGGCGGCGGAGGTCGCAAACGCCTACTACCTCTACCGCGCAGCCTGCCAGGACCTGAAAATCACGCTCGAAAACCTCGACGTGCAGCGCAAGACCTACGCCGTGGTTGAAAAAAAGTGGCGCTCGCAAATATCAGCGAAGCTAGACCTCGTGCGCTCCGCCGCCCAGATGCAGGCTGTGGAGGCGCAGATACCAACTCTGGAGGCCGAGCGGGACAAGGCGAGGTACGCCCTCGAACTCCTTTTGGGCCTCGAACTCGGGGCATTGAAGGGGGAGCTTGAGGAGTACAGGCCCCTCCCTGATATAGAGGCGTTCGCGCCCCTCTCGGTCCCCGCGTCCCTCATTTCAAGAAGGCCCGACATAATGGCCCTCGAATACAAGCTCGCCTCGGCGACGGCAAACATAGGCGCTGCCGAGGCCGACTTCTACCCGCGCTTTTACATATCGGGCAGCATATCATACAGCGCGCCCAATGTGGGCGACATCTTCAAGAGCCCCTACGGCTCGTGGTCAGTCGGCCCGAGCGCAAGCTGGAACATATTTTCCGCAGGCAAGACCTACTACAATGTAAAGGCCAAGGAGGCCCTCGCCCGCAAGGCCGCCGCGCAGTGGGAGCAGGCCGTAATGACTGCGGTCAAGGAAACGCAGGATTATGTCATATCCTGCGCCAAGGGCCGGGAAAATGTGGAGCTTTTGTCGCAGGCGGTCGAAAGCAACCGCAGCGCCTACAAATATTCCTACGACCTTTACTCCGTCGGCAAGCTCCCCTTTCTCGACCTTCTTGACGTGCAGAGGACCATGCTCGCTGCGGAACAGAGCCTCGTTTCCTCCAGAAAGCGGATAATTTCCGACGTCATCGGCCTGTACAAGTCCCTCGGGGGCGGCTGGACGCAGGAGGACATGCGCGACGAGGAGTACGAGGCAGATATTTTCCTGCTATTTTAGGGCGGGCCGTGGCGCCCGCGTCCGCGTTCGGGCAGCGAAGCGCATCCCCGCCATCCGGAGGGGGCCGCCGGGCGTCCCCCACTGCGCGCGTCCCTGCGGAGTTTGCGCGGCAGGAGCACGGCGCTTTCCGGAGGGCGCGGCTCCCGCTCCGCCGGCGCCGTCCGCAGAGTCAGGAGGGCCTTACAACCATCGCGTAGCTGTTTCCTATGTGGCTTGAAGACAGCGCGATTACGGCTTTTGGCTTCTTTGAAAGGCGCATGGAATCTATTTCGCAAAGCCCCGTTTTCTGGGGCCATAGCGGCATTCCCCTCTTCACCGACTCAAGGCACGCCCCGAGCGATACCGCAGCCGACGATGTTTCGGCAAAGCCGGCGCGGAATACGGAAGTTGCCATAGGGGTTCCCGGGAAGAGCTTCCGGCAGACTTCGAGGACCTTGGCGTCCTGGGCGTTGCCCTGCGGGCTCCACGAAACGAGGCCCACATCCCCGGGCTCCATTCCCGCCTCCTCAAGCGCCTTCATCGCGGCGCGCTCAAGCGGGGCCGCATCCTTGTTTGGCCCTGCGAAATCATTGCAGCAGGAGCACGCCCCCCATCCCTCGATGGTCCCGAGCGTTTCGGTTCCGCGCTCGGCGGCGGACTCCTCTGATTCGAGCACAAACGCGGCCGCGCCCTCGCCGGGGACCGTCCCGAAGTCGTCCGAAAACCTGAGCCTGAAATCGTCGGCCTCGGCGTCGGGAAGGATTAGCCCGACTTTGCCGTAGCCTTTCATCTGCTGGGCGTACACCTCGTCGGCGGAGAGGGCGACCGCGAATTTTGCGTCGCGGGAATTTATGGTTTGCGCCGCGTAGGCGATGCCCTGGAGGGAGCATCCGGGGCCGGAGGTCAGGGTGATGTTGGCGCCCTTTATGTCGAGCGCCTTGGATACCCATCCGGCTGTCGAATTTGCGGTTACGTTTGAAAAGCACGCGACGCTGCCCCTGCGCTCGGGCGTGGAAAACACCGCGTCCATGTGCTCCGACTCGTCCGAGCCGCGCCCCACGCACACGGTGAGCGACACGTCCTCGGAAACTCCCCTTGAAACCCTTATCCCGGCCGAATCCAGCGCCTTTTTCGCGGCGGCCGTGGCGTATGTGGAAATCGGGTTCATGCCCGAAAAATCGACCCGCCTGTCAAGCTCCCTTGCCGGGATTTTCGGCATCATGGCCGCGCGTGAAAACCCGGTCCCCTCCGTGCCCGGAAGCCCGGATTCCGCTATCGCGCACCCGCCGCCTGCGAGGAACTCCAGGAGCGACTCCGCATCCCTCCCGGCCGGGGTGAAGGGGGCAAACGAAGTTATAGCGATTTTTTTCGGGTTCGGGATTTCCTTCCGGAAGTCGAAGTCCCTCTTTGCGACGACGATTGCGGCGTTGTTTCCGGCGAAGGCGTAGTTTGAGGAAAGGAAGCAGCCGTAGTCCTTTTTGAGCGGCTCGGACGGCACGAATATCCCCTCGCACCCCGGTCGCGGCCCGGAGAAGCGCAGGGTGGGGGGGACGAATCCGGCGTTCATGGCCGCAAGCTGGAGCGTCGCCTCAAGTATGCCGGTCGCCCCCATGCAGTGGCCGGTGTAGGACTTTGTGGAGGTTACCGGGACTTCCGCGCCGCCGAGGAACTTTGCAACACCCTTCGCCTCGGCCCTGTCGTTTGCCGCAGTTCCAGACGCGTGGGCGTTTATGCAGCCTATTTCCGACGGCTTCAGCCCCGCGTCTGCGGCGGCGTTGCGCATTGTGCGGAAAACGCCGTCCCCGCGCGGGTCGGGCTGCGTCGGGTGGTAGGCGTCCCCCGTCGTGGCGCGGCCTATCACCTTGCCGTGGCATTTCGCCTTGCGCAGGAGCGCCTTCCCCATGTTTTCCAAAAGCCAGAAGGCCGCGCCCTCGCCGATATTCATGCCCGGCGGGTTTGAAAACGGGGCTATCTTGTCCGGCGAGACCACCTTTATCGCGCTGAAGCCGGCGTAGTTTGAAAGGGCGACCGCGTCCGCGCCGCCCACGAGGACGGCGTCGTACTTCCCCGTCTCTATGAGGGTTTCGGCCAGGCCTATCGCGGCGGTGGAGCCGGAGCAGGCGGTGTTGACCACCCACGTTTCCCCCCTGATTTTGAGGGCGCAGGCAAGGGCCTTTGCCACGGAGCAGAACTCGGACTGCATGGAGGTGCTCCTGGAAAATTTTGCGGATGGGTCGCCGTGCTTTTCGCGGTATTCCACCTCGCCCGAGTTGAGTCCGGCGTTGCACGTGGCGGCAACCAGCGCTATCCTCTCCGCCCCGGGGCCGTCAGGAATCTCGAATTCCGCGTCCCTCAGGGCCATGCGGGCGGAAGATATGGCAAGCCGCATGAAGGGGTCCGTGAAGGTTTCAAGCTCCTCTGAAGACATCTCCGAGGAGAAGTCGAAGCTGAACTCCCCGCACAGGTTTGACAGAAACGGCGACACGTCTATCTTGGACGCCTTCCTTATGCCGTCCCTGCATCCCAGAAGGTTTTCCCGGACGCTTTCCATGTCGTTTCCGATGGGGGAAATTATTCCTATGCCGCTTATCGCGGCCTGCCTGTCAACTCCGCGCTTTTCCATGCTTTTTGTTATTGTGATTTCGCCGCCCTTCCATACGGTCGGCTCCATTGCGGCCAGATTCCGCGCCGCGTTCATTTCGTAAAACCCCTTCCAGCAGTCCACAAATTTTCCGTACAGCTCGTCGGCGTCCATTTTTGCGGGCTTAAACACGACGTTTGCGCCGTTATACTTGTGCCACTGCATTGTCGTTATGCGGTTTTGGGCGCTGAGGCGGTCCCAGTGGACGGAGCCGGGGTAGGGGGAGAATATGAAAAATTCGGCAGTGGTGATTTTTGCATGGGAGCACACGTCAAGCACGCGCTCGGCGATGGAGGCGTCGTCCCAGTCGCGGCCTATCCCGAAGGATGCGAAGAAGTGTATGCCGTTGTCCTCCAGCATGTTTTTGAAGTCCGTGAACTTCCCAAGCTCCTCCCTGCCGCCCTGGAGCAGCCTTATTGAGAGGGGGTCCACATTCATTGTGCAGTAGAAGTTCCTGACGCCGGCTTTGGCCGCAAGCTTTATGAAAGACTCGTCCGAATTGAGCGCCATTGTGCTTGAGACGAAAAATTTGCGCCCGAGCGGGGCCGCCTCCCTGAAGAACCTCTCCGCGTAGCCCCTGACCGACCTGTGGGGGAAAAACAGGGAGTCGTCTGTGAGATAGACGTTTTCGTGCTTCATGCCGTCCAGCTCCGCCACGGCCTTTTCAACGGGCTTGAAGCGCAGGCGCGAACCCATGTGGCGGGGGATTATGCACATGGCGCAGTTGTACGCGCACCCGCGCGTGAGCTGTATGAGGTCCTCGTCCCAGTCGTAGCTTTCCTTGCCGTAGAATATGTCGCGGCGCGGATCCGGGGGCAGGGCCATGTCGACGGGCTTTCTGCTTTGGTATATCTTTTTCAGCCGCCCGCTTTTGAAGTCGGATATGATTTCAGGCCACGTGTTTTCGCCCTCGCCGATATTGACGCAGTCTGCGTATTTCAGGCATTCGTCTGGCATGAATGAGGGGAACATGCCGCCCATTGCGACCGTCTTCCCCCGGCTTTTCAGCTCGCGCGCAAGCTCCAGGGCGCGCGTGCCCTGCGGGGTGAAGCAGCTTATGGCGTAGAGGTCCGTCCCGTCGTCGAAATCGAGCCTTTCCCCGGCGTTGTCGTCAACGAAGGCGACCTCGACGTCGGGCGGCGTGAGGGACGCAAGTATGGGAATCCCGAGCGACGGGGGGCATGTGAACTTCCCGACAGTGAAAATCTTCTTCTCGTCGTTTAGCCTTGAAACGGAGTCCAGGAACTTTTCGAACCACGGGTATATGAAAGTGACCTTCATTTCAGAATTTTTACAAGTTTTAGCCTTGCGCCGTACCCCGGCCCCGAGACTTCCATCAGGCGCGGCGCGAGACGGCCGTCGGGAGTTTCGACGCTGAAATCCGACATTTCAAAGCGGAACCCCGAGGGGGTGTGCGCCCTGAAAAATCCCCCTCCTGCGGGGGAAAACGATATTTTGACCCCGTCCTCGCCCGCGAGGAACCCGGGCATTGCCATCGCGGCCTCCAAGGCCCTGAGGGCGTGCTCGCGCGCCCAGGAGTCCCTGAACGCGGCAGAGCCCGAGGCAATCTCCCTCCCGGCCACCCCCGTCCTTATCCTGCAAAGCGTGCCCACGGGGGATTCCATCTGCATTGCAGCCTCCCCCCCGCCGCTTTTTACAAACACCGTGACGGGCGTCTGCGAGCCGCCGATTTCGAGAACCCCGCGCTGGACGTAGCTTAGGCCCATCATGGAAAAGCCCACGCCCGCAAAGGCGCACTGCGCCGCCGCCATCGCGGCCGCCGCTATGAAATGGACGGCCCTCATTTTGCGGGGTAGTCGGAAACCGGGTCGGTTTCAAAGGCGCGCGCCGCGTCCGGAGGGTTGGCGACGGTCCTTCCGAAGGTTATGGTTGTGGAATCTCCCCCGGGAAAGTCTATCCTGATGGATTCGGGCGAGCTGAAGTCCGGGCGGGGCTTTACCGTTATGCGGCTTACAAACTGCCTCGCGGCCTCGTGCGCGGGGGTGAGCACCAGCGCGCCGCCCGATTCGGAGGAATCGTAGGCGCGCTCCCGGCCTGCGAGGTCGCCCGCGGCAACCGCGCGTATCTCTCCCAGGATTTTGCCTATGGGAAATCCCGGGTCGAATTTCAGCCTCTTCCAGCGGCCGTCCTCGAATTCAAATTGGGAGACCTTTCCGCCCTTGGAAATCATTGCGGCCTTGAACGGCTCGTTTGTCTGCCACCTTATCCCGTCCGAGTCGTCGAATACGAGAAAGCCCTTGGAAACGGCCTTCTCCTCAAGCAGGCTGATTTCGCGCACCTGCTCGAACTCGGCGTACAGGCCCTTCAGCTCCCCGGCGCGCTGCGACATCTTTTCGGCTATGCCTGCCCAAAGCGACAGCGGGGCCGCGCACGCCAGGACTGCGAGAATCATATTTTTCATAGAACCTCCATTACGGTTATCGCCTCCATGCCCGCGCTGGAGAGCGAATGCATTGCGTATGTGCCGCGCCCGAACGAGGCGGCGGCCATCGGAAAGTAGGCGGAATTTATGTAGGAGCCGCCCAGCGAGTCGGACAGCGTGGCGGGAGGCTCGGGCGCCGGGAAGGCCCGGAGGATTTCCTCGCGCACCCTGTCTTCAAAAGCGTTTGCAGACGACGGGAATATCCAGCGCGAAACCGAGCCCGGGGCTATTCCCGCAGCCGCCAGCTCGCGCGCGGCCCTCTCTGCGTTTTCACGCGGGTTCCGCAGCCTGGGCGCCGACCTTAAAAAAGCCAGGCGCATTGCGCCCTGCGGCGCGTCGGCGGGGGGGAGCGGGCGGGCGAAGTAGGCCGCGGCCCCCTCGGCAAGCGGCGCGGGGCGGGAGGCGTAAATGCCGTGCCGCCTGAGGAATTCGCCGGCAAGCAGCGGAATCTCGTCGCAGGCGCACACCAGGGCGCAGGGCGAGTTGCCCGAGAGCGTTTCGGCACGGGCGTGCCACAGGGCGGCCTCGAACGAAAGCTCTCTGGCCGTCACCGCAGCGTTCGGGCCCTTGAGGCCGAGGAAGTTCGCTATCGCGGAGGAGGCGGCGTTATGCACGGAGTTTGTGAAGGCCCCGGGCATGGGTTCGGCTTCCGACTTTTCTATGACGTTTTTTATGAACCTGAAAGTTTCCGCCGCCATCCCGAGCCCCGTTCCGAGGCACACGGCGGCCCGCTCCCTCTCGGAGTCTGCTATGCCGGATTTTGCCACGGCCTGCATGGCGGCTTCCAGCGCCATCTGCTGGAGGCGCGCCAGGCGGCGCTTTTTAAGCATAGGGATTTCCCGGAGTATCCCGGAGGTGTCGCAGGCGAATGTCCCGCCCTTTGCGAAGTTTTTTTGGAATTCTTCCGCAGAGTTTCCCGCAGGGGAGACCGTTCCGGCAGACAGTATGAAAAGCTCCACTCCCGCATTGGCGCCCGCGCACGGCCGCGCGCGCCGCAGCCCCGGGGCCGCGATGACGGCGGAGGCGTTGTTGCCGCCGAAACCGAGCGAGTTTGCCATGGCAATGCGCACTTTTGCGCCCCTCCGCACGGTGTTGGGCGGGGCGTCCACGCCTTCGGCCAAGACCTCGAAGCCGGAGTTCGGCGGGATTTCGGAGCTTTCTATCGCGCGGATGCAGACGGCGGCGTTTATTATCCCGCTTGCTCCCAGCGTGTGCCCGAAGGTCCTTTTTACCGACGCATAGGGGGGGATTTTCCCGCCGAAGGCCCTCTTCATCGCGGCGAATTCCGCAGGGTCGTTGCCCTGCGTTCCCGTGCCGTGGGCGCACACAAAGTCGACCTCCCCGGGCTCCGCGCCCGCCCTTGCGAGAGCCTGCTCCATGGCGCGCGCGGCCCCATCGCCGCCGGGATGTGGGGCTGTGGCGTGGTAGGCGTCGCAAGTGCACGCCGCCGACAGGATTTCCGCAAGCGGGCGGCTTCCAAGCGACCCCGGCCTGCCTATCAAAACCGCGCCAGCCGCCTCGCCGAGGTTTATGCCGTCGCGGTTTGCGTCGAAGGGCCTGCATGCCGACGCGCTCAAAAGAAGCAGGGAGCCGAAGCCGTTGAGCGTTATTCTTGAAAGGGCGTCCACGCCGCAGACAAGGGCGAACCCCGCAGACCCGTCGCGCAGCGCAAGCAGCGCGGCTTCAAGAGCCACTCCGGAGCTTGAGCAGGCTGTGGAAAACGTCATTCTGGGGCCGCCGAGGCCCAGACGCTTTGCGGTGTAGTCGGCGAGGTGGGAGCATTCGTAGGAGCGCAGGGCTCTCAGGGGGGCGGATTCGTCCGCAAGAAACCTGATTAGCGCCTCCTCGGTGTCTGCCACGCCGCCTATGCTGGTTCCCAGGTATATGCCCGTGCGCGCCAGCTCTCCCGGGCCAAGGCCCGCCTGCGCGACCGCCTCGGAGGCCGCCTGAAGCAGCATTTTTGCGCACTTTGAAGCTTTGAGGCTCGCGAATTCAGGCCTTATCCCCGCCGCTTCGCCCGCCAGCCTGCCCCCGTGGCGGGGGCTTTTGAACGCCGATACGGGCGCAAAGGGGCACGCGCCCGAAAAGGCGGCCTCCGCGCTTTCGCGCATGCCGCCGCCCGCGGCCGATACGACGCCTGCGCCGAATACCGCTGCCGGTTCCGGAACCGAGGGCATTCAGGCCTTTTTGGAGATTACGAAGTCGGCCATGGCGCCTGCCGATGCGAATACCGTCCTTGCTTCGGCCTTGTCGTCCACTTCGACCCCGTAGTTTTTTTCAAGCATGACCACGAGCTCCAGAGCGTCGACCGAATCCAGCCCCAGCCCCTCGTCGTCAAAAAGCGGCGCGTCGTCCGATATGTCCTCCGGCAGCATGCCCTGGAGGTTCAGGGTTGCTATGATGTCCGACTTGATTTCTGATATGAGTTTTTGCCTGTCCATCTGGAAAAATTCTTTTAAACGGGCACCTTACGCGCGCCGGGCGCCGGGCGCAAGTATTTTTCGGCGCGCGCCCGGTTCATTATTCGGCCCAGAAATCGTAAAAGTTAAACCACATAAACGGGGTTTTGCGCGCCTGCCTTTCGAGGTTTGCGGCAAAGGCGCGCGCGCATTCGTCGGGTTGTTTTGGCGGTTTCCCGCGCCCGGGGAGGAAGGACCCGGCTGCCCGGACTTCGTAGGTTTTATGGGCAACCCTGACGCAGAGAGTCTGCAAAACCGCCACTTCCGCCGCAGAGGCGAGCGAGTAGGCGGCCGTCGGAAACTTTGCGGGCTTTCCGAGAAATTCGGCGCGGATGTACCGCCCCCCCGCGTACCGGTCCCCCTGCATGGCCACTATCGCCCCGCTTTTCAGGGCGGCGAACGCCTCTATCGCCGAGGCCCCGCCTTCGGACTGGTCTATCATGACAGGGGCGGCCATCTTCCTGTTTTTTTCCAGAAGCCCCTCGATGTCGGCGTGCTCGCGGCGCATCCCGAGAATGCGAACCTTGCGCCCGTACTCCCCTTCAAGTATCTGAGACGCGCACTCCCAGGCTCCGAAGTGGGCGCTCAGCACCACTAGCCCCCTGCCGCCCTCCATGAGCCTTTCGGCCTCGCCACGGCACGCGTTTATTATCCTCACATCCCCGCAGCCCGAAAGGTAGGCCCACTTGTCAATCAGGGTGCGTCCGAACGAGAATACGTGCCTGTACACGAAAACCGGCATCAGGAGGCGGGGCGGGTTTGCCGCGCGCGCCAGATACCTCGCGCTCTCCCGGTAAACTCCCCTTTTAAAGGCCATGAAATATGCGGCCACGAACGCCAGCAGCGCATACGCCGGCCTCAGCCCCATGCGCCTCACGATGAAGGCAAAACACAGGTGCCCCGCGTATCCGCCGTGCGACTTCCCCGTCCACGGCCTTTCCCCCTCAGCGCCTTCCCGCATCCGCCAGCCTTTCCGAAAGCGGAAGGGACACCGCAATGCACGCGGCCAGTATCGCCGCTATCGATATTGCCGCCGTCATTCCGAGGCCCTTCAGCACGGGATGGTGCGCAAATCCCAGGGCGCCGAATCCGGCGACTGTCGTAAGGGCGGAGGCCATGACGGACTGGAGGGCCCCCGCGGGCTCGCCGCGCATCTTTTCGCAGGCGATGAATACCGCGTAGTCCTCCGCTATGCACACCGCAAATATCACAAATATTGCGTTTACTATCGTGACGGGCATTCCGAGTGCGGCCATCGCGGCAAAGGTCCACAAAAGGCCGAGCGCGATTGGCGCGATTGCTATCATGGCAGTCTTTGCGCTTCTGAACGAGAGCGCAAGGTAGGCCGAAACAAGCCCGACTGAAAGCGCGAGAAATTTGAGCATCCAGCCCTTGGCAAGGCGCGATATGTGCTCCTCGAACATGGCGTTGTCGGCCACGATTACGTCCGGCCCTTCGCCGCCTATCCGACGCCTGAACTCGAATTTGTCTGCCCCGCTGCGGAGGGTTAACAGCGTGGCCACGGCGGCGTCCCCGTCGCCCTCGCAAATCTTTTCCGACACGGCGGCCGCAAGGGGGCCGGCCATTATCCTCTCCAGGGCGGCCTCCGGGTCCGGGGCGGCGGCCCGAGCCAGCGCCCCGTCGAAGGCCGAGGGCTTTATCCCCGTCTTTCCGGCGGCGGAGGAGAGGGTTTCGGAAAACTTTTCGATAAATTCGGGGCTGAAGAATTTCCTCCACCTTTCGAGGTTTTCTGCCCTCGCCCCCGAGGGGGGGAGTATCGGCGCTATCGAGTCTATGCCCGCCACGTCCGGGTCGGACTTAAGCAGGGCGAAAAGCTCTGCGTTTTTTTCAAGCGCCTCGTCGAGCGTGGCGCCCCTTGCGATTACCAGGGTGCGCGACACCGCCCCGGGCCAGGTTTCGCGTATGCTGGCGTCGTCTCTTTTTGTGTCTTCAAAAAGGCCGCTGAAGCTGGATATTCTACCGTCGAATTCAAGCCCCCCGACTGCGGCAAGCGACAGGGCAGTCGCCGCGCCCGCCGCCGCAAAAAACGCCGGCGCATGCCTCTTTTGCGCGGATTCGAGCGCCGCCGCAGCTTTGTCGAACACAGAGGGCCCGGCGGGCCTGAAGCCGAATTTTGCAAGAAAAGGCGGCAGGGCGAACATTGAAATCATTGCCGAGGCCGCGACTCCCGCCGCCCCGAAAACCCCGAGCTGCCTGAAGCCCGAGCTTCCCGCAAAGAACATTATCGCAAACGCTATGATGGTGGTGGCGGCCCCTATGCCGACCGGCTTTGAAAGCTCCGATACCGCCGCCGAAATTTCGCCTATCGAGCCTCCCCGGCAGGCGTTCACCCTGTATATGACGTGCAGGGCGTAGTCTATGGTGACCCCGATTGCGATGCTGGCAAAGCCGACGGATATGCTGGATACGCTGTCAAAGACAGTCCCTATCAGGGCGAAGGCAAACAGGGTCCCCGCGAGGGAAGGGCACACTGCGAACACTGCGAGCGCACGCCTCCTGAAGGCGGCAAGGCATATGGCGCAAACGGCGGCAACCGATATGGCCAGGCACTTTGCGGAATCCTCCGACGCCATTTTGGCGTTGTCCGCGCTTATCCTGTACGCCCCCGCCCACGCGACCCGCACGCCGGGGTTGTCCCGAAGGAATTCGCCGAGCGCGGCCTCGATTTCTCCGACCAGCATGGAGCTTGCCTCGGAGTCGGACGAGTCTGCCGAAAAGCGCGCGACGACGAGCGCGCTGGCCCCGTCGGGGGAGATTATCGCCCCGTCTTTGACCGTCCCCGGGGCTCCGGGAAAGGCCCGCTTCGCCCCGACTGCGGCGAACATGCCGAACGGGTCGCTCTTCAGGATTTTCGCGTATGCGGGCGAGCCGAACCTCAGCATCTGGGCCTTCATGTAGGCGAGGCGCTTTTCTGTCTCCTCCGGGGATGCGAGTCGCTCCGCCTCGGCGCGGGCTTCCCCGTCGAACAGGGCGGGGAGGTAGGCGGCAAGCATCTCGGGGTCGGGCGCTGAGGCCCCGGACAAGTCCCCGATTACGGACTCCGCCCCGGGCAGTCCGCCCAGCCTCTTTGCCAGGTCCCTGGCAGGCTCCGCCGGAGAGGCGCCCGCCCCCGGCGCCGATACGCTGAAATACAGGGAATTCGCCTGCCTGAACTTTTCGAGCGCGTATTCGTGCTCTTTTACGAGGGTGTCTCGCACCGGGAGGATGTCGCTTACGCTCTGGTTGAAGCCGGAGCGCGCGGCGAGCCAGGCGCAGGCCGCGCAGAAGATTGCGGCAAGTGCGCAGAATGCGCCGAAGTGCCCGAATATGAGCCTGTGCATGCGTCCTGCCATCAGCTTTTTGACGCGAGCTTTTTCAGAATCCGGCGCGGGAGCAGGAGCGACTGGAAAAAGAGTTTTGAATTCATCGCGGAAAACTTTACGGTGTCCGCGAACGGGCGGTAGTGGGAGCGGAGCGACGACTCGCGCGTATATATCGTGGGTATTTCAAGCTGGACGATTTCAGCCCCCATCCACCGGAGCTTAACCAGCAGCTCAGCCTCGTAGGCGTATCCGCCGAACCCGGTCTTTGCCATCGATACGAGGCGCAGGGGGTAGCACCTGAAGCCGCACTGGGTGTCGCGCAGCGGAGTTCCGGTTTCGGCGCGGAACCAGAAGTTTGAGAACCTGTTCATGAAGCGCCGCGCCCGGGGGATTCCGGGGCTTGAAAAGTCGCGGACCCCGACTATGGCGGCCTGCGGGCTGCGGGCTGCGGCCGCCGCGAATTCCGCCGCGAGCGCGGGGTCGTGCTGGCCGTCCGCGTCGAGGGTTATGGCGTGGGTGAATCCGCGCCGCGCGGCCTCCGCAAAGCCCGCCTTCAGGGCCGCGGCCTTGCCCGAGTTTTGGGGCAGCCTCAGCACTTCCGCGCCCCGCGCCGCGACCGGCTCGTCGGAGCCGTCGTCGACTACCAGGGCGTCCATGCCCGGCGGGAGGCCGCCCAGCACGGCGCCGAGGGTGTCTGAATGGTTGTAGCAGGGGATTATGGCGCAGAATTTCATGCGGATGCGGTGGGCTTTTTTATATTCGGCCACAATTTAGGGCGGAATTTTAAATTGACAACACATTTTGCGGCAATTCTATTGTACCGCATTATTTAAAGCCCCATGCGGCCGATTTTTTGCCTGCGAAACGCCCGCGTCAGCGCGCCTCTTTCGCATTTTTTTTAATTCAAACCACAGACATTCAATGCTGCCCACAGAAGAAAACCTCGCCCGGCGGAGGGAGGTCGCCGAAAAGCTCAAGGCGCGCCTCATCGAGAGCCTCGATATCCCCTACGAACCCGCGGATTTGCGCGACGACATTTCGCTAATCGGCTCCGGCCTCGGGCTGGACTCGCTCGACATTCTGGAGGTCGTGTTGTGCGTGGAAAACAATTTCGGCGTGAAGATACCCGAGCTCAGCGTCCACATACTGCGCTCGTTCAACACCGTCGTGGACTTCATAATGGCAGAGCTTGAAAAGGGGGCCGCCAATGCGTAGCCTCAAACTCCGCAAGATGTGGGAGGCCGCCGGGGCGTCCTTCGGGGAGATAAACGGCGCCGAGTGCGTCGTCTCCGCGTCGGGCTTCGACGCCGAGTACGGGTTTCTGCGCTCGCGCGCGGCTCTCTCGGACTTCTCTTTCGTCCGCCGCTTTGAATTCGACGAGGCCACCGGGCTCGACTTTCTCGACACTGTGCTTGCCGACAACGTCCTGAAGCTCCGCTACGGCAGGATAATGGACACTTTCCTCGCCTCCCGGGACGGGAGCGTGGCGGCGGAGTGCTTCGTCGCAAACATAGACGACACGGTTTACGTCGTGGCCGAATCCGTCGCGCCGGACGCGGAAATCGACGCCGCCTTGCTGGATCCTTCCGGAGGGGGCAGGGACCTCACCGAGTCCCACGTGCTTTTGAGCGTTGACGGGCCGGAGGCATGGAAGGTCGCAAAGGAAATATGCGGGCCTGACATTCTGAACCTTCCGTATCTTGCGATTGAAAAGTACGACTTTGAGGGCGAGCGCATAATACTCATGCGAAACGGCAAGACGGGCGAATTCGGCTACCAGTTCATGGCGCCGGTATCGGTTGCGGAGAGGCTTTTTTCGGCGATTTCCGAAAAGCTCGCCGAAATGGGCGGCGGGCTGTGCGGCGCTTCCGCCCACTTCAACGCGAGGCTGGAGGGGAACTTTTTCAATATCTACGCCGAAGGCTCCGTCGTGCGCGACCCCATCGCCCTCGGGTTGCAGTGGATGATAGACTTTGAAAAGGAGTCCTTCCCCGGCTCAGACGCGATTTTCAGCCGCCGCGCCGGGGGATGCCCGACGGCCCTTGCGGGCGTCGTGCGCCGGGGCTCCGGGGAGCCTTTCGCGGTGGGCCAGGGGATATACGCAGGCTCCGAGAGGGTCGGGGAGGTAGTGGCATGCGGAGTTTCCAAAATGCTTGAATCCCCAGTCGCGCTCGCGCTCTTCAGCCGCAAGTACGGCCTTGCGGGCTTTGAATTTTCGTCGTCTGAAAACGGGCCCCTCGACACGGCCACGGTGTCGATGCCGCCCATAATCCCGCTCAGCCTGCAAAACGGGCTCGACGCCTGATGCAGCCGCGCCGGATAAAGCGGGTTTGCGAAATCCGTCCCGAATTCAGGGATGTCGACGCCCTCGGCTTCGTCCACAACAGCGTCTACTTCCTCTGGTTCGAGCGCGGCAGGCTCCAGATTCTGGACGACGCAATCCCGATGGCCGAGGCTCTGGGGCTAAACATCGGCGTGGTCGTGGTGGAAAACAGGTGCTCCTACCTGCGGCCCGCCCGCTACGGCGACGTTCTGAAACTAGTTACGACCCACAAGGTCGCCCTGCCGTATTCGGGCAGGCTGGAATTCAGGCACGAGCTCATCAATCCCGCCGCGCGCACCGTCTGCGCCGAGGGATTCTGCGCGTGCTCTATAATAGACATTTCAACCGGCAGGCTCGCGCGCGGCTTTTCGCCGGAGATACTCGCGCGCTACGAATCTTTAAAATAGGCGCATATGAAACTTGATGGAAAAGTCGCAATAGTCACCGGGGGCTCGCGCGGAATAGGGCGGGCGATAGTTGAGAGGTTTTCGGCGGCCGGGGCCAGGGTTTATTTCTCGTTCAAATCGTCGGCCGAGGCGGCCGGGGAGGTCGCGCGCGCGACCGGGGCCGAGGCCGTCTGCTGCGACCAGGGGGACGGCGGGGCGATAGCGGCGGCGGTTGACAGGGTGTGGGCCGAAAACGGCCGCCTCGACATCCTCGTAAACAACGCCGGAATCACCCGCGACGGCTATATGATGATGATGTCCAAGGGGGATTTCGACGCCGTAATCGACGCAAACCTCGGGGGAGCCTTTTACTGGTCCAAGTGCGCCGCCCGCAAAATGTATTCCCAGCGTTCGGGAAGCATTGTTTTCATATCGAGCGTCAGCGCCTTCAAGGGCGTGGCAGGCCAGGCCAACTACGGGGCCTCGAAGGCGGCCATATGCGCCATGGCCCGCTCGCTTGCGGCCGAACTCGGCCCCAAGGGCGTCCGGGTAAACTCAGTCTGCCCGGGCTTTATCGAGACGGACATGACCGCAAAAATCCCGCGCGACATAGCCAAGGCGGCGCGCGAAAGCGCCATCTTGAAACGCTTCGGACGCCCCGGCGAAGTGGCGGAGGCTGCCCTGTTTCTCGCAAGCGACGCGTCGAGCTATATAACAGCCCAGACCATTGTGGTTGACGGGGGGCTGTCCTAGCGCGCGGGGCGGCTCCGGCTTCCTGCGCCGCAGCGGGGGGCGTGCGGCCCGCTATTTTTACGGATGTTTCCGCCATTTGTTGCGGAGGCCGCGCGGTAGGGCTTAGCGGGGCTTCGGGCGCCTTTTATCGCGAGGGGGATGGCGCTGATTTTTGCCGCCGCGTGCGGGTTTTTCCCAGACGGCTGCGCGGCCTTATTTCGTCTTTGCCGTATCAGGCGGCAGGCCGGCGGAGCTTCCGGATGGAGGCGGCAAAGCTTGCGGCCGGGCGTTTTTTGAGAAGTCGAAGAAGCGCTTTATGCGCGTGAAAAGGTGGGGGTTCCCGTGCAGGACTATGTCGCCTCGGTGGAGCTGCTCTATGATTTTCGCGCCCCCGTTTATAAAGTCGGCCCAGGACGACTGGGTCGTCTCTATCGTGAGGTCCGCGCCCGCGCCTTCGCCTTCGGCGAGCGTGCATTTGCCGCCTGCTATGTCGAGCCGGTACGACGCCTTTGAGTCGCCGAAGCGGAATGCTATTGTGGCTTTTTCGGGGGCCCTGCGCGGGTCGAAATGGCGGCACATCTGCCCGAGGAGGATTTGGGCGTCGTTGGGGCTGTCGGAGGAGGCTATTTCGGAAAAGCGCGCGCGGGAGCTCTTGAGCCTCTCCCAGTATATGTTTGAATTGTAGACGAAAACCTCGTCGCTTTCCGAGAGGTCCTGGCGGATTGCGGCGAGCGTGGACTCGCGTATCGAGCCGGTCTCCGCGATTTGCCTGCCCGCGTCCTCTATGGCGTCCTTTATGCGGCGCACGCGCTCGAGCTTCTGGTTCGGGTGGCGGAAGTAGAGGGATTCGCTGCGGGTTATGTGGAATGGCTTTTCAAAGCCCATTGCGGAGGCTATCGTGTCCCATGTGGCTTCAAGGGGGGCGTAGGATTCGGGGAACTTCCCGGAGCCGACGTTTATCGTAACGAACTTCTTGCGCCTGAATTCAAACGACGTCTTGTTGCGCCAGCCGTCGCCGCTTTTTTCGTAGCCGTCGACGAACGGAATGCACCTGTCCCAAAACGCCTTCATGTGGGAAGTCATCGAGTAGAAATAGACGGGGGTTGCGCAGACCAGCAGCTCGGCCTTTGAGAGCTTTTCCATGAGCGGGCCCATGGCGTCGGCGTGAACGCACTTGCGCTCGCCGGAGGCGCAGGCCAGGCAGCCGTCGCACGGGCGTATGCCGGAGTGCGCCGCATTGAAGTCGCAAACCTCGGCCCCCCCGGACTTGAGCCCGCGCACAAACAGGTCTGTCACGGCCTCCGTTATGCCGTTTTTGCGCCTGTTGCCCCTGACTACCAGAACTTTCATTGCCGGGCGTTCTCCGCGGCCGCCAGGACGACGGTCCCCCTCGCCGCGGATTCGCGGCCTGAGAATGCCTCCGCCGAAAACTGGGCGAGCCCCTGGAACTCCTTCACAAGCTGCGCCCGCACCCTCAGCTCCGCGCCGGCGCGCACGACGCTTGTGAACTTCACGTTGTTTGAGGCAAGGTAAAAGAGCCTCGAGCGTGGCCCCCCCCCGCGCTCCAGGGCGGTGAGGGCTGTCAGCAGCCCGCAGGTCTGGGCCATGGACTCCACTATGAGCACGCCCGGCATTATCGGGTTTCCCGGGAAGTGCCCGGCAAAAAACGGCAGCGAAGGGTCCAGAAAGAGGCGCGATTCAATGCTGCGTCCGGGCTCGCAGGCGGTTACCCCGTCCACCATTAGAAACGGGCTGCGCTGGGGCAGGAATTCCAGTATCTGTTTTTTGTCAAGAGTCATTTTTCTGAAGCCTCCCCCGCGCTGCGCCGGCCGGCCCGCGACAGGGCCGAGGCTATCGTTCTGTATGAGGCGTTAGAAAGCGCCCCGGCGTCCTTGAATTTTTCAGGGTATAATGGAGCCAAAAATTCCAAAGTGAAGCCTATTTTGCTGCGGGGCGCAAAAGAGCCCGGGGTTTTTGCCATAAACGGCGCGTCGGAGCATATCGCCGCAGGCGCTACCGGCGCCCCCGTTTCGCGCGCGAGCCGGAATGCTAGGCTCTTGAATTCGCCCATGCGCGCGGAGGGGCTTCGGGTGCCCTCTGGGAATATGATTACGGACCTTCCGCCCGCCATTATTTCGCGGCACTTTTCCGCTGCTCCTGCCAGGGAGGCGAGTGAGGAGCGGTCGATGCTGGCAAAGTCGAACATCCTTATAAGCACCCATATCGCAAGCCACGACGAGTAGCGGCTCTTTACGAGTATCCCCGCTCCGGGGCAGGTCGCAAGGAGTATCAGCGGGTCCAGAAACGACCTGTGGTTCGATATTATGACAGCCGGCCTTCCCGGCTTCGGAGCCTCCCCTATGACCCTGACCGAACATATCCCGAGCATGTCGAGGTATCCGAACACGAATGCGCGCAGCACCGCCCTCAATAGCGATGAGAGCGCCCGCCTTCTCAGCCCGGGCCAGGGCAGGGTTGCCGCGCCCACCGCGAGCGCGATTGGTATGAAGATTAGGTTTGTTGCGACGTAGCCGCCGTACCCAAGCGCGAATCTCGCCTTGTGCGCCGCTGCCGCTGCCACTTCTTTTGCCTTCATTGTTTGACAAGCGTTAAAAAACGGTGCTAGCATTTCAACGTTAAATGAATGCATCGGGCTTTATTATGAGATTCGCGGCGGCCGCCGCCTTGTGCGCCTCGCTTTTTGCGTGCTCCACGCCGGGCCACCACCGGATATCGCGCCCGCTCGATTCGGGGGCTGCGTTTTCGCGGGGCGACTCCTTTTATGTGGCGAGCGCCAATAACGGCATATATTCGGAAACCGAGTATCCGTTCAGCGGGTTTGAAACGGCTTCGGCCGCGTATTCGGCCCTGAGCGGGCTTAGCTCAAGGGTCGGGAAAAGCGTCGGGATAAAGAGTCTGGACGCGGCCCTGAAGGAGGCGCGCGAAGGCGGCTTCAAAATCCTTTTCATGTGCGAAATCCTGCATTGGGAAGACCGCGCAAGCGGGTTTTCGGGCGTGCCGGACAGGGCCGAGGTGAAGGTGTCCGCCGTGGAGGTTTCCACCGGAAAAGTGCTGGACTGCGCCGTGATAGAGGCCGTGGGCACCGACGCTTCGTTCTCCTCTGTGCGCCCGGCCGACCTCATCCGCGCCCCGATTTCCGAATATGCGCGCTCCCTTTTTAAAAACACCGAAAATACCATACAAAAATGAAAGCATCAAGACTCATAGCATACGCCGTCGCCGCGTCGGGCCTCCTCATCGCCCTTCCCGCGTGCAACACCTCAACGACCGACCAGAGCTACGAGATGGCCGAGCGCGGACATACGCGCCTGGAATACTCGGGGTTTTTCATTCCCGACGCCAAACTGCGCGAATGCGTGCTTGCCGCCCTCGCGGAGCGCCACTGGATTGTTTCTGAGGCTTCGGGGACGATAAAGGCCCGCATTGAAAGGGGCGAGCAGACGGCCGTCGCTGCGATAGACGTAAAAGATGGAGTCGTTTCAATAGAGACTAAGGGGTCAAAAATATCCGGAACCCCATATGTCCCCATGCGCTATATTGATTTCCTGATGAAGTCTGTCAGGAAAAACGCTGCGGCCGCCGCGAAGGCTTCCGGGGCGTAGAGCCGGCATTTTTTGCCGGCAACAGGCTTGCGGCGCAGCATATGCGCCCCAGCCCCCGGGCCTGTCCTGCATTTGGATGCGCGGGCGCAAATGCGGCTATTTCGCCCCTGCGCCCGCGCCGCCTCCGTCCTCCGAGCCGTTTTCAGCGCGTATTCCGAATGCGGAGGCAAGAAGCCTCCTGACCGCCGCTAGGGCGGCCACAAGGGCCATCCCGGCCGCAATTTTGGATGCGGACCCCTCTAGAATCCCGTTTGAAAAAAATGCGACTGCCAGCGCAATGGGGCCCTGGGTTGCAAGGGACGCGAGCATGTATTTTGGAAATTCCGTGCCTATCGATGCAAGTATTATGTTCTGCATGAAGTACGGCACGCCGGGGACGGCCCTTATGAAGAAATTGGCGTCGGCCAGCCTCCTTCTTATTGCGCCCTTCAGGCGCGCCTTTTCCGCCGCCCGTTCGGCCCACTCTGCGGGTATCAGCCATCTCGCTGCGGCAAAGCCTATCGCGGAGCTTGCCGCGATGCCCGCAAGGCAAAGGCACCATCCCCCGAAAACCCCGAAGGCCGCCCCCGCGAACGCGTAGCACCAGGATACGGGAAACGCAAACGCGCAGCATACGCCCATTACGAGAAGGAAGGCTGCGGGGTTCGCGTTGGATTTTGCGAACTCCTCCAGCGCGGCGAACGCCCTCTGCCAGCCGAAGGCCGCCCCGAATGCGGCGGCCAGGGCGGCCACAGCCGCAATTTTTAGAATCTGGACTCTCATCTGCAACCTCCGAAAATTTTTGGAACTTCAGGAGGTTTCGGAAATTGCAGCGCGGTTTGCAAGGCGATATTTACCGCCCTTTGGCTTTGCCGCCTTTTTTCGACTCAAACTCCGCAGAAAGCCGCCCGAGATTCTTGAACCACTCCCTGTCCTGCGGCAGCACTTCGCCGTAGCGGTAGGGGTTTATGCACGGGTTGTGGCCCAGCGAAAGGTACTCTTGCAGCCATTTGTCCGCAAGGGCGGGGTCGGCGGCCACCCCGAGCCCCTTCGAGTAGGCGTACGCCAATAGCGAGGCCGATTCGGCGGCATAACTCGAATTTTCGGATACGGCCTCCTCAAGCATCTTGACGGCCTTTTCCGGAGCCGCCTCCGTGCCGCAGCCTGCAATGAGGTGCGCGGCATACTGGAACCGCGCCTCGTCGGAGTCGAACTCGGCCCTTATCCTTTCGAGAATCCCGAACGCGGCTTCGGGGTTTCTGAATTCCGGGTCGGCGTACTGCTTGTTTTCGACTCGGAACCAGTAGGCCATCCATAGGGCGTCCTTTTTGCGGATTCCCTTTTCGGCAAGCTCTTCCAGCAGCCTGAATGCGTACTCCTTGTCCTCGGGCGCGCGGTTTTTTGTCCAGGAATGGCGCTGGCAGAATGAGTGGGCCGCGTCGTCGATGGTCCTTTTCCCCGCCGATTTTAGCAGGCGTTCGCGCATGGCCTGGGCGCCTTCCTCTTCGGCGATGCCCCCGATATTTTTGTCGATGCAGTAGACAAGGACGAGGCTCGCCACGCTGTCGGGCTTGCGCATTGCAACCGACTTGAGTATGCCGACTGCGGTCTTTTCGTCCTTTTGAACCCCCTTGCCGGTGATGTAGTGGCGCGCCATGCGCTCGAGCGCCTCTTCGGCGTCGATACGCCTGGTGGAGGCCGCCTTGGCCGCCTTGAACGCCTTGGCTTCGTCGTACATCGGTCCGGGCAGGGCGTAGAGCTTGTATATTTCTCTGAAGCTTTCTCCCATGTAGCTCGGGGAGGAGATGGCGGCGGAAATCAGCTCGTCGGCCCGGCGGAGCTTTTCGGGGTCTTTCCTGTCTTTTGCAAGCTTTAGGGCGAGGTCTATTGCGGTCGTGGGGTCGGCTTTGGCGGCTATGGTTTTTAGCTTCATGTAGCGTTCGGAATCCCCGTCTTTTAGAAACGACGGCCTTCCATTGCCCTCGGGGGCGTACATAACTTCTGCAATTTGCGAGATTGAATAGGCGGATTTCTGCGATTCCGTCGCGGCGGCCAGTTCCGCCGCGCGGCCCTCGTCTGGCGCCCCCGCCACGCCTTTAATGCGCATGGCAACCAGCATTTCGCCCGCGGCTTCCCCGTCCGCAAGCTTTTGGGCTTCGTTCATGAATTTGGCGAGGCCCGCATAGTCGCCCGCCGCGTCGAAGGCCGCAGCCACCTCAAGCACCTCCCAGGCGCCCGGCGACATTGGCACGGCGGAGGTCTTTCTTGATTCAAGTATTCCGAAAAGCAGCTTGCGGGCGTCTTCATCCATCGAGTTTTCAAAGAAGACCTTTGCGGTTTGCGCGCCTTCCCCAAATCCGGAGAGTATAATTTTCCCCGGGGTTCTTTCATTAAGCTTTTCAAGCGCGCGCTCTGCGCATTTGCGGGCCCCTGCGGCGTCGCCCGAGGCGGCCTTTTCGGCGGCGGATTCCATGAGGTAATCGAAGCTCGGGTTTGCCTCTATGGCTTTGCGCAAAAGCGACAGTATTTTTTCGTCCGATATTTTTATCTTTCTCGCATTGCTCAGGCTGAGTTCGCCAGTTATGCTGAGTTCGCCGGTCAGGTATTCTTCAAGCTGTTTCAGCTCCCATTCTCCGAGCGTCTTTGCCGCCTGTTCGGCAAGCCGGAGGGCCTTCTCCGGATTTTTTTCCGAAAGCGCACCGGTTGAAAGGCAGAATATTGCGTAGGCCTGGGTCTCGTAGTCCGTCTTCCCCCGTGGCGAGGAGAGGTAGCGGAGCATGTCGCTGAGCGCCTCAGCCTTTTCAGCGTCGGTCTTTGCAGACAGGCACTTCTCGTACGGCGCACCGTTTTGACCCTCCCGGGCGGCGGCGATGTCTTTCATGGAGACCCCGTTTTTAAGCAGCTTTTCCGCGAACTTTGCGAACTTCTCGGGCTGCGCGCCCGCAAGCGGCAGCACAATTTCCGCTGATTCCTTAGTGGGCCACAGCGAGGCCGCAAACAGCGCAAGCTCCGCCCGCATGTGCCGGGCTGCGAACTCGATTGCGGCCTTCGGCTGTGTGGCGCCGGCCGCCGCGAAACGGCGCGCCAAATCCGCGCTCATGGCTTCGGCCTCCTCCGCATCGGTCCCCGTCTTTGAAAGTGCGAAGGCAAGGAGCATGTCGGTGTAGAGGCTCTTTATTTCGGAATTTCTCACGGCTTCGGCGGCCTTTTTGGCGTTTTCGGGCGGGGCGCCGTCTTCTAGCTGCACAAGGGCGAAAAATGCCGCTATGGGTGCAGCGGGCTTTTTCGCGTTGGCTTCCATGTAGGCGTCGAGAACCTTCCGTGCGAGGGCGCTGCTATGGGGTTCTGTTGAAAAGTCCGGGTCGGATATCTCCGTTGAAATGAGTTCCATTGCGCTAAAGGCCGCGCCTTCACCGACAATCGGGTCGGAGCGCATCGCGGAGAGAAGATATTTTTCAAGCGCCCCTGTCATGCGGTTTCCAAGCCCGGCAATCGCGTCGGCGTTTAAGAGAATCTTCGGGGCCATTGTGAAGTCCCCGCTTTCGGCGAGCCTTTCAAGCGCCTTCAAGGCCGAGGCTTCGAGGGCCGGGCTTTCCGGAGCGTCCGGGGCGAATATGTCGGGCAGCAATGCGAGCGTGATTGAGGCAAACGCCGCGTCTCCTTCCAGGAGGTCTTTCAGATAGCCCGCGGCCCTTGCCGCGTCCGGGGCGTCTTGCTGCCGAGGTATGGAGGAAGATTTTAAGACTGCCACAAGCCTTGCCTCCGGGACGCCCGCGTCGGCCTCCGCGAGAAGCTCCTCCATCGGCATGCCGTGTGCCTCTTTTATGCCGAAGAATGCCGCGCGGACGGCAAGGCGCGCGCGGAGCACTGAGGATACGTGTTTTGCGTCGGCTATGACGGCGCCCTGAAGGAGGATTTTCAGCGTCGGCCCGCCAGCCGCCTGTTCTGCCCCTGCGCCTGCCCCGTCCCTGAGCGCATCGGCCTGCGCCCCTTCAAGCCTGTAAATTGACACCTGCCTGCTTAGGGTTGGGGAGAGGATGACGGCGTTCGCCCATTCGCCGTCCTTCCCGAAAATCTTCGCAGCCTCACCCCCTGCGGGAAATTCCCTTATTGAGATTTCGTACATGTCCCCGGCTCTCGCAATCGTGCTGGAAAATGACAGCTTTTTCACGGCTTTCGCCTGCGGCGCCGCGTGGCTTGGCTGCGGTTCTTCCGGTGCTCCGGCTGCCGGGCTTGCGGCGGCCAGAATTATTGTTCCCAGCAGGCTGATGTGCTTTAGGTATGCGTTCATGTTGATTCCGGGGTGTTGGTATGTTGGCAGGATGAAATGCCGGCATTCGGCAAACGGCTTTATTTTTTCCCAAAATTTTGCGCTTTGCAACAAAAAAGGCGCGGGGTTTGCAGCGCGTATGGAATCCGCACCCCATTTCCGTCCACCGGCATTTTGCTTGACTTGAACGCGACCGCCCTGCAATCCCTTTTGTTTTTTCACCCTTTTAATCATGGCGAATGCAGGCGAAAATGCGGCGGAAAGGGGGCTTGGCGACGGAGCCATAGCCCCGCTTTTTGCGCGTTTTGCGGTGCCCGGCATCGCGTCTTTGGCATTCTTTTCCCTCCAGCTCATGGTAAACGGGATGCTTCTCGGGCGTTTCGCAGGCGCTGAGACGCTGGCTGCGGTAAACCTGACCGTGCCGGCAACCGGGGCGATGGTGTCGCTTTGCATCGTTTTGAATGTGGGCTGCCAGTGCGTGGCGGGCATCAAGCTGGGCGCGGGGAAGGGCGGCGAGGCCGACGACGCCATGTTTACCGCCTTTGCCGCGACGCTTGCAATATCGTGCCTCTGGGGCGGCCTGCTCGGGTTTTTCCCGGAATCGTTCGCCGCATTCCTCGGCGCTTCTGGAGGAGTGCTGGAAAAGAGCGCGGCATACCTTGAAATACTCGCGCTTTCCTTCCCGGCGACCTCGCTTTTGTTTTTGGCAAACGGGGGGCTGCGCGCGCAGGGGAGGCCGGTATTCGCCTTTTCCGCCATGGCCGTTGCGGCGCTTGTAAACGTGTCGTGCGCGGCGGCGTTTGTCGGCGCAATGGGCATGGGGGCGGCCGGGGCGGGATACGCGGCCCTCGCGGCTTCGCTGGCCGGCCTTGCGGTCTGCCTTCCGCCGTTTTTCAGGCGCGGCGCGCCGCTCTCTGTCTTGCGCGGGAGGTTCAGGCCGCGCATGTGCGCCCAGATGCTATTTAACGGCTCCTCCGAGGGGCTTTCCGAGCTTTCGTCAGCCTGCGCCGCCTTCGCATTCAACTGGATGATGCTGCGCAGCGCCGGTTCAGACGGCGTGGCGGCCCTCACGGCAGTCAGTTCGATGTCGTTTGCCGCAGTGGCGTTTTTCATCGGCCTCACCGACGGGGGCAGGGCGATAATCAGCTTCAACTACGGCAGGCGCAGCCGCGACAGGATAGTGGCGACGCTGAAGCTTTCGGCATGCGTGCTGCTTTTGGCGGGCTTTGCCCTGTTTTCTGCGGCCCTCGCCTTTCCGGAGCTGCTTGCTTCCGCCTTCTTTTCGGAGGCCGACGCTAAGGCCTGCGCGCTGGCATCCCGCGGGGCCGCTCTATTTTCTGCGGCGTTTCTCGCCCAGGGCCTGAACATCCTCGCCTCGTCCTACTTCACCGCGATAGGCGACGCGCGCACGTCCATTGCCATATCGCTTTTGAAGGGGTTTGTGTTTTTGGGGATTTTCCTGGCAGCTCTTGGCTTTGCGTTCGGCACGGACGGGATTTGGCTGAGCGTTCCGTGCGCGGAGTTTTCGACTCTCGCAGTTTCAGGATTCCTGATGCGCCGGGCGCTTTTGAGGCTGGGGCGCGGGGAGTGGGCCAACCATGTGTGAGGTCTGGCGGGGGAGTTTTTTATGAATATTTTTCTTGCCTCGGACGGGGCGTTTGGTTTTTACTTTAAACTTTAACAAATGCGGAAAATCCGCGCGCGGGCCTTTTTGGCGCAATGCTTCCGGGCGCGCAGGGCGGGTTTGAATTTGTTTGAAAATCCCCCGCTTCGGCCTGGGGGAGGCGGCATGGTTCGGGGCTTTCGCCCGGTTTTTCCGTTCCGCCGAATGCGCCTTTTGGAGAGGTGGCAGAGTGGTCGATTGCGCTGGTTTGCTAAACCGGTGTAGGGGCTAATACCCCTACCGTGAGTTCGAATCTCATCCTCTCCGCCATTTGACGCGAATCCCGATGGACGCCTGAAAAGTCCGCAGGGGTTCGCGTCTTTGTTTTATTGAGGGCTAAAGGGCGGCCATGCGGTTTTTGCAGGCTGCCGGCCCGGACGGGGATTTGCCAAAGGGCGCGGAAAGCGGATAACTCTTCCATGATGGCGGCTGCTGAGGGGTGTTCATCCCCGCAAAGGGATTCCGCGCAGGTTTCAGCCCATCTTTGCGGCCTAACCGGCTGCGTCTGCAAACGCGCCAATTCGCCCGCGCGCGTATTGCGGTTTTTCAGGACAATTTGCGTTGCAATCCGCGCCTTGCCTCCATTGGCTTATGTGAGATTGTTTTCAGGGGCGTTCTAACTTTCAATATTGGTTTTATGGTACCGTTTAAATCTTATTTGACGGGCGGATGCGCAAAGCGGCTCATGCTCGCCATCCCGCTCCTTGCCTGCGGCGAAATGTCCGCCGTTGTGTGCGAAATGCCGGACTCGTCCTTTTTGAATTTGGGGGAGTTTGTCGGAACCGACGCGTTTTATGCGAGGGGCGTTTACGGGCAGGGCGTCAAGGTCGCAAACCTTGAACTGTATGTGGCCTCCAAGGAGGAGGATGACTCGGGGTATGTAGCTTTTTTGAAGGACGCCGCATACACGACTTACTGCCCGGAAGGTACGACGGAGCGTTTCGGTTTGCCACATCCCTACCAGACCCTCTCTGTCATGGCCGGATACAATGTGGACTTTGAAAACCAGGCCGTTTCCACGGGCCTCGCGCACCAGGCTGAATATGTGAGCGGCCAGGTGGGCGAAAACAGCATGTTTATCTCGGACAGGTGCGTCCTTTCAACATATGGGGAATTTTTCACAAACGGGACGGATGTCATATCGTCGTCGTGGAAAACTTCCGCAGGCAACTCTTTTATGACGGGGGCGGTTTTGGATTCATACGCCGCTAAAAATCCCCATACTGTGTTTGTGGCTGCGGCCGCAAACGAAGGGGAAGCGGGGCCGGGGCATGTGTCGTCGCCGTATAAAAACATGAATGTGATAAGCGTCGGCGCGCTGGACGACGCGTCGAATTTTGGGAGCGTCGCAAAGACAAGCTCTTACGGCCCCAACGATTTTTACAATCCGGTTACGGGAGAGACTGTAAAGGGTGTCGTGAGCGCCGTTGACATCGCGGCGCCCGGGACCGTATATACCGTGCTGCGGGACGGAACGCTTGGAAACAGCCGCGGGACGAGCTTTGCCGCCCCGGTCGTCTCTTCGGCCGCCGCGCTCATGATTTCGCATTCAAGGTTCGCCTCCATGCCCGAAGACAGCCGGGACGCGCGCCTCATAAGGGCCGTTTTGCTGAATTCGGCAGACAAAATCGCCGGATGGGATAACGGCGCGGAACTCCGCGACTTCGTGGGGGCGGACGGAAAAGTCCATAGCGGGGTGTTAAGCACCTCGCAGTCCCTTGACTACCGTTCCGGGGCCGGGGCCCTCAATGCGGCGGAAGCCCTCGCCCAATATGACAATTTCGGAAATACGTCGTTTCTGGGAAGCGTTGGGGAAGGCGGCTCCTATTCGTACGCATTCCGCGCCGACGGGGCTGGCATGGAGTTTGCGGCGACCCTGTGCTGGATGGTCGGGAGCGACGTAAGCGGGGTCTCATATGACGAAAGCGGGGACGTATCGGCGATAGACGCGGATTTTTCGCATTTTTCAAACCTCGATTTGAGGCTTTGGCATGTCGGAAGCGACGGCGAGATGCTGGTCGCCCAGTCGGTTTCCGAATACAACAATGTGGAGCATATTTTCCTGGAGCTTTCCTCCGGGGGCGAATATCGGCTGGAAGTGGTTTTTGACGGCATGGTTTACGGGGACTCTCCCGAGGAAACCTACGCGATAGCCTGGAACCTCTCCGCCGTTCCTGAGCCATCTTCCTGCGCAGTCCTCTTTGGGGCGGCGGCTTTGGTGTTTGCCGCATTGCGCAGGCGGAACTGACGCAAGTCGGATAGCTCTTTTTATGGCGGAGCGGAACGGGCAGATGTGGTGCGCGTGCCGTTTCCGCAGGGCTGGCACTGTCTCTTATACACATCTCCGAGCCCACGAGACGGAGCTACATCTCG